>ERZ1036412.262-NODE-262-length-49947-cov-6.547483_pt1 | contig 49947 bp, 71 predicted proteins | sample MGYA00514218_ERZ1036412 | MGnify/ENA primary metagenome ERZ1036412 (study PRJEB33795, sample SAMN09464944) | human gut metagenome | host: Homo sapiens | place: USA: Stanford, California | collected 2016-11 | study: EMG produced TPA metagenomics assembly of the...
GTTATCAGTCTACACCATCGGTTTTCTTAAGTCCAGTTAACCTCTGAACAGTAACGCAGATAAGCCGTTTTCTGTTTCATTTTAATAGTTTTCAGCCCGAACTTCAAAGTAGCTCTGAGGATGAGCACATGTTGGACAAACTTCCGGTGCTTTTGTTCCCACTACAAGATGACCACAGTTTCTGCACTCCCATACTTTCACTTCACTTTTTTCAAACACAGCTGCCGCCTCAACATTCTTCAATAATGCTCTATAACGTTCCTCATGATGCTTCTCAATCTCGGCTACAAGACGGAATTTTGCTGCCAGTTCCGGAAATCCTTCCTCTTCTGCTGTCTTCGCAAATCCCTCATACATATCTGTCCACTCGTAATTTTCACCTTCTGCGGCTGCTTTCAGATTATCTGCCGTATTTCCGATTCCGTTTAATTCTTTAAACCACATCTTCGCATGCTCTTTTTCATTATCCGCCGTCTTTTGGAATAATGCAGCAATCTGCTCATAACCTTCTTTTTTTGCTACGGAAGCAAAATAAGTGTATTTATTTCTTGCCTCCGACTCTCCTGAAAAAGCACTTCTTAAATTTTTTTCTGTCTCTGTTCCCACATACTTATTGTTCATAAAAATCATCTCCTTACTTTTTAACATATTTATCACTTGGAAAACAGCTTATCTTGCTTCTATTTTAGCACAGTTTTTTCGTGCTGTACCCACTTTTATCAAAATATTTATAAATCTCTTCACCGCCTCATCCGAACTACTTATTCGCTGCTCCGCTATACTCACAATCTTCCAAGCGTTCATCAGGCAAATAGCAGGTACGTCTCTCTTTGTCCACTAGCTGTTTTACAAAATCTGTATTGGGATTACGCAAAAGGTCGTCCGGCTTTGCATACTGCTGCACCTGACCTTTATCCTTAACAAGCACCTTTGTGCCAAGTTTCAGCGCCTCCGAAATATCGTGAGTGACAAACAAAACGGTGATCCCCGTTTTTTTATGGATTTGTTTCAGCTCAATCTGCAACTGTCCACGAGTAATTTCATCAACCGCACCGAAAGGCTCGTCCATCAGCAGAATCTCAGGAGATGCCGCCAGTGCTCTTGCTATTCCAACCCTCTGCTGCTGCCCTCCCGATAGCTCAGCCGGATAGCGCTCTTTCAACTCTTCATCGAGACCAACCAGCTTCATCCATTTGGAAACTGCAAGCTTGGTCTTTTCCTTATTTTTCTTATTGATGAGATTCGGAACATAAGAAATATTCTGTTCTACTGTCATATGCGGGAACAAAACGCTCCCTTGAATTGCATATCCGATATTGCGCCGCAGCTCTGTCAAGTTTTTATCCAGAATATTACTTCCGTCTACAAAAATATCACCGCTTGTCGACTCGATAAGGCCATTTATCATTTTTAAAACCGTTGTTTTTCCGCATCCGGAAGAACCGATGATCGTAACAAATTCACCCTTTGCAACAGAAAAGTTGAATCTTTCCAAAACAACTTTGTTCCCATATACTTTTTTGATATTTTTAAATTCAATTGCTGTGTTCATTTCTTGTCACCTCATTTCAAAAGATTTGCATTTCGCAAAAACGTTTCGGCTACTTCTCTTGGCTCTTTTCCCTCGCTCTCGACAGCGTAATTCATTTGTGCCATATCTTTATCTGAAATAACCCCTGTAAGCTTGTTAAATATTTCCGCCAATTCAGGATGTTCTTCTAAAACTTCAGCACGAATCACATTTCCACACAGATAGGACGGATAAAAATTTTTATCATCCTCTAAAACAGTAACATCTGAAACGCTTAACTGTCCGTCTGTCGTAAAAATGACCATTACATCAATTTTCCCTTCATTGATTGCCTGATATTTCAATCCAATATCCATGTCCATGGTCTCTTTGAATATGAAACCATAAGCGTCACAAAGAGCATCATATCCATCTTCCCGCTCAAAGAAATCATATTCTGCTCCGAATACAAGCTGTCTTTTTTCAAAACCATATTCCAAGCTGTCCCTGTATATTCTGGATAAATATCAAATTCACCGCTTTCCATTGCAGGCTCAATATTCGACGTGCCTCCGCCGACACCTTGTGTTAATTCCACATTTAAATCTGTATCCTGTTCGATCAGAATGTCCAACATTTCCCCCAACACATATTGTTCTGTCATCGGCTTTGTCGCGATATGTATTGTATCCTGTCTATTAACAGGAAATAATGTGCCAATCGCCATGCACAGGCAAAGTAAACATACGACAATTGCTATTATACGATTTGTCTTTTTCGCTTTTATACTGCGGCTGCTGATTCGTTTTTCAAAAAAACCAAGCAGAAAATCCATGATCAATGCAAGCAGAGCAATGAGTAAGCTGCCAACCATAGTCATTGCGGCGTTGTTTGTCGTGATACCTCTGTAAATCGCAACACCCAAACCTCCTGCACCTATGAACGAAGCTATACCTGCAAGGGCGATTGTCATTGTAACCATATTGCGAATTCCGGACAAAACAACCGGCATCGCAAGCGGCAGTTTTATCTTGAAAAGAATCTGCATTCTTGTGCTTCCCATACCTTTTGCCGCCTCTAAAATAGCAAGGTCAACATTTGCTATTCCGGTGTGGGTATTTCTTACCATTGGCAAAAGAGCGTAAACCGTCAGTGCAATAACAGCAGTCGCATTTCCAACACCCGAAAAAGGAATTAAAAAGCCAAGCATAGAAATAGATGGGATTGTATATAAAAAATTTATTATTCCCAAAGTCCGTTTTGCTGTCTTTTGAAATTCACTGATCAGGATTCCGACTATGCCACCGAATAAAACAGCTATCACAATAGCAACCAGAGAAATCTCTAAATGCTCCCATAATAGATTCAAAAAGAAAGCCTTTTTTTCTATAAAGACCAACCACATACTCTGTAATACACTTTTGCGGACAAATATCTTCGCACTTTCCACATTGAATACATGCATCTGTAATAAGAAACCCGTTTTCTTTTGTCTTTGCACTTCCGAGCATAAAACCTTCTCTGACAATCGGCTCTTTTCCCAAGTCAAAAAACTCAACAGAACCATTCTCAATGCAGAACGCTTCGAGTACATATCTGCTCTCATTAGGATAAACGGTGTTCATGGACGGATTTTCCTCAAAAATCCTGTCAATCCACTTTCTGTGTTCTTCCAATTTTTCAGCCTTACCGTCTAACCGGATCATTTGAAAATTTTGATTCATTCCAGTAATGGCAACCTGACTGTTTTTGATAATCTGGCTGTAAAAATCTTTTCCTCTTGCGGTGCAAAAGTACAGTTTCTCATTTTCAACCAGCATCACATCAATAATACGAATTTGAGGAAGTCCCTTTTCATCAACTGTGGCAAACGCAACATCCTTTACTTCACGTAATATTTCCAAACATCTCTGAACATTCATATCCATTCCTCCAAGTAATTGTTGTAATATTTTTTGTTACAACAAATCTACCACGTTTCCGTTGTATTGTCAATAGTTACAACCATTTCGTCATTATATTTTACACCTCAGACATTCGTCCAAAAACTTCATTCTAAAACGAGCAGCAGTCAATCTTACAGATTAACTGCTGCTCGCTTAATAATTTTTCTTTTACGCCAGTACTTTTCCTTCCGGAAACACACTTCTAAATATTTTTCTAGTAACAGGTCCTGCTATGAGCAATTGAAATGGCAGTGCCATAATCAAATTTTTCGGAATATTTGTCAGCCAGATGACTGGAAGGTTACTCCATATCCCCGTTCTTATGCAGGCTTCCAGACCTCCGAATAACGACATGACAATTACCATTGGAATGACCATACAACAGGATACCGAAAGTACCTTCTTAATCGTGCTGCTTTCCGGTCCCACTAAAAAACGAAACGCAAACTTCTTTGCCGGTGTCGATACGATAAACCAGTCAAATATCATCGCATAGATATAAGCAATCGGAAATCCCAACCATCCTTCCCGAACCGTGTCTAATCCCAGACTTCCATTGTGAATTGCTACATTATACATACTCATCCAAAGCACCATCAAGAAACACATCATCACGGTATAAATAAGACTTTCTCTTTTGTTCTGCGGCATTATTCTTCTCCTTTTTCATGTTCTTTTTGCAACGATATTATTATATCGTGTACTTTTTTGCTTCGTAAGCGTTTTTTTTGCTCAATGACATTTTCGTTATTTTGTCATATGAAAGCAGAAAAATAGAATTTGCCATATTGTAATATCGACCAAATAAGTGCCCTTTGACTTGTTTCAAATATTTTATTCTTCTCTATAATTCCGATATCCGGTTCCATATCGTTCCATACTCTCCAGATGCTCTGTATGTAACAGCATGTGCGCCTTATGTTCATTCGGCTCACCAAAATATTCTTCATAGAGGCGCTTGATATCCGGATTGTCATGTGAATAACGGATTTTCGCATCTGCATCTAACTGATAAAGTCTCTTGCCTCTTTCAAAAGCCCGCTCCTCTCCGTCATGGATCGGCTGTCCGCCGCCCCCTACACATCCGCCCGGACATGCCATCACTTCTACAAAATCATAGTGTACTTCGCCTCTCTCAATTTTCTTCATCAGCGCCCTTGTATTTCCAAGTCCGCTTACCACCGCTGTCCGCACGGTAATATCATCAATCTGAAATTCTGCTTCCTGCACGCCGTGGTTTGCATTGAAGCCTTCCGCTCGCACTGCCTGAAATGCATCAGCCGCTGCATTCTCACCTTTAAGGAAAAAATATGCACTGCGGAGCGCCGCTTCCATTACACCGCCAGTCGTTCCAAAGATCACACCGGCTCCTGTTCCCTCCTGCATTGGACGATCACTTTCTCGATTTTTCAATGTCTCTGGACTAATATGCGCTGCTCGAATCATTTTCACAAATTCTCTTGTCGTAAGTACCACATCAATATCTTTACCTGCATATTCTCCGTGGAACAACTCCATCTCCTGCTCTCCTTTTTTTGCCAGACACGGCATGATTGAGACTGTGAAAATCTGCTCCGAACTTACGCCCAGTTTTTGCGCAAAATACGTCTTCATAACTGTACCAAACATCTGCTGCGGTGACTTTGCTGAAGAAAGATATTTGACCATATGAGGGAACTGGGATTTTGCAAATCGAACCCATCCAGGACAACACGAAGTGAACATTGGACGCTCCTTTAATTCTCCTGAGGTAAATCTCTGAATAAACTCCGTTGCTTCCTCCATAATCGTAAGATCCGCTGAGAAGCAGGTATCAAACACATAATCAGCTCCCATTTTCTTGAGTGCATCCAGGATCATGCCCACTGTCGCCTCATTTGGCTGCAGCCCAAATTCTTCTCCCCATGCGGTACGCACTGCCGGAGCCACCTGTGTCACTACAATCTTATTTGGATCTGAAAGAGCCTCCCACACTTTCTCCGTGTCATTTCTCTCTCGAAGAGCTCCCACCGGACAATGCGTAACACACTGACCACAGAGCGAACAGGCTGACTCTTCAATCGTCTTATGTCCAGACACATTTACCGTTGTTCTGGAGCCTGTTCCTTCCACATCCCAGATATGCAATGACTGTACCTTATCACAAACCTGAATACAACGCATGCATTTGATACATTTGGAAGAATCCCGAATCAATGGAAACTCTTTGTTCCACATCTGTTTCTCTAATTGCATCCTGTATGGGATTTCAAGAATGTTCAAATCATTCGCAACAGTCTGCAGCATACAGTTTCCACTTCTCGGGCAAGTAACACACTCACAATTATGCTGTGAAAGAATCAATTCTACATTCGTTTTTCTATGCCTTCTCACCTTCGGACTGTTTGTGTAGATGACCATCCCCTCTTTTGCCACATTATTACACGAGGTAATCAGTCTTTCTTTTCCTTCCAACTCCACCACACAGACGCGACAGGCTGCAATCTCATTGATTCCTTTCAGATAACATAGATGTGGAATCGGAATCCCATTCTGGGCAGCTGCCTCCATGATCGTGCTATTCTCTTTTACAGTAATCTGCTTTCCGTCTATTGTAAGATTTACCATATTTTTTCTCTGCCTCCTTTAAAGATTCCATATCCGAAATGGTCACATCGCAGACAGCGACCGGCTTCCTGCTTTGCCTCTTTTTCTGTCATGCAATTCTCACAGCCTTCCCAGTCTTTCACACGCTCGCTTGCCTCACGCTCTGTCAAATTCACTCTGCCACAAGGAGTTCTGTCATCTAAATGCGCTTCCGGAATCTCCACATCACAGGAAATCTCATGACGATATCCCAAATACTCATCAATATTGGCAGCCGCCACTTTCGCCCCCGCAATCGCTTTGATAACAGAAGCTGGTCCGCTTGCACAGTCTCCACCCGCAAATACTCCCGGCAGATTTTCTATAGAACCATTACTCTTTGTGACGATTTTCCCGCGGCTTACCGGAATTCCGGCCTCCTCAAAATGTTTCGTCTCTATATTTTGACCTACTGCAACAACTAAAACATCACAAGGAATGTACACATCTTCCTCACCGGTCGGTTTGATACTTGCGCGACCATTGTTAATTGCGCTGATCATCTGCGGTGTCACATAGATCCCCTTGATGTGATGATTTTCATCCACATCTAAAGAAGCCGGTGCCTTTAATGTCTGCATCTCAATGCCCTCTGCCACTGCACCCTCAATCTCTATCGGAAGCGCTGTCATATCGGCAGCCCTTCTTCTATATACGGCACTGACTTTCTTCGCACCAAGACGTTTTGCTGTACGAACAACATCCATTGTAACATTACCGCCTCCGATTACCGCAACTTCTTTCCCTGTCAGATCCATGATGATATTCTGACCTACATTTCTTAAAAACTGCACTGCCGAAAAGATCCCTTCTGCATCCTCGCCTTCCAAGCCCAGTTTTTTATCCGTACTTGCTCCAATGGTAATTAACACTGCATCGTACTCTTTCTGAAGCTGCTGAATCGTAATATCTATTCCGATCTTCAAACCGTATTTTACCTCAACACCTGTTTTTAAAATAGCATTCACATCTTCTTCAAGGCGTTCTTTTGGCAGACGATAGTTCGGGATTCCGTAACGAAGCATTCCTCCAAGCTTCGGCAGCATCTCATAGACGGTTGTCTGATGTCCCATAAGCTGCAGATAATATGCCGCACTTAATCCTCCCGGGCCTCCGCCGAGAACTGCAATACGCTTTCCGGTGGACGGTGCACAAGCCGGTGGGTCCACCTCACCCGCAAAATCCGCCGCCACTCTTTTCAAACCACGGATGTTAATGGCATCATCCATCATATTTCTACGGCATCTCGCCTCGCATGGATGCTCACAGATAAACCCACACGTAGTCGGAAACGGATTGTCTTTACGGATCAGACGAACTGCATCCTTATATCTCCCCTCTCCGACAAGCGCTACATATCCCGGAACATCCACATGTGCCGGACATAACGATACACACGGCACCGGCTGGCTGTATGTACAGGTACAACGCCCATTTTTTATATGCTCCACATAGTCATCACGATAACCGATCAATCCTTTATATACTGTGTGAGCCGCCTCATAGCCGATGGCGCAGTCCGCCGACTCCATAATAGAAAGCGCTGTCTGCTCCATAATATCCAGTGTCTCCATTGTCGCATTTCCATCCAGCACATCCTTGATGAAACCATTCAATTGTCCAAGACCGATTCGACATGGCACACATTTTCCACAAGTCTGTGCATGACATAGTTCCAAAAATGCACGCGCCATATCAACCGGACATAATCCTGGCGGGCTCGATTCAATTCTGCGTTCCAAATCCTTATAGAGCTCTTCCATAATAATATCAGCTCGTGTAGGCGACGCAAGTTCTAATCTACTCATTGCTTTTACCATCCCTTCTTTTGTTTTACAAATACGCTCACTGTAGTGTAGTAACGTAATAGTAGCTATTATAGCATCAAGCGAGAGGCTTGTAATTATTTTTGCTAAAAGTAGTTTATTTAACAAAATGGTTAGATTTTTAACAGATCGTCACTCTCTAAAAAGCGAAAACTGTCCATCCTTGAGAGACTTTATTTTTCTGTCCGTAATCTTATCATACTGTGTAAGCGTTCCGCATAACAGCGGTGAACTTTTATCATATTGTCTCGCATTCTCTTTTACCTTTGTTTCATGGAAATTGGCATAGCAATATTTACAACCATTGAAACACGTGTTGTATGTTCCCACTTCAACACTCTCCAAACAACCACAAGACTCTCTCTGATACATGTCTCAATATCCAACGAATATCTTAAAGCAATCTCTGCCATTTTTTCAGCAAGAGTTCTCGTCTTCTGAGCCGTCATCTGCTGAATTGCAAGAGTTCTTGTATTTCGCATCGTTTTTTTGTAGAAATCTATAAAACTAATCACAACTTTATCCGTATATCCAGCAAGACTCGCCACAATCTCCTCAAATGCTTTTATATGATACTCTACCGTATATCTGTCACTTAGAAATATCGGATCATATCTCCATATCACCCTCTCTTTTCCAATTTGCTCAGATAACCTTTGAAATGTGGGAATCAGTACTTCCCTCTTGTGCGGAAGATTTGGTTCCACATCTCTTCCGTACCCAGTCAGTGTAAATTGAAAATAATACATGTAGGGTTTTAGTTCTTCTAGTTTTCCTAACATATTGATTGGATTTTTTGTCCAAAATACAATACAATCTATCACGTCCGGTGATAGATTGATTTTGCTTACCTGATGTGCATTCATCGGGTTACGCACATATAAAAAGCCCTCTCTTATTCTGTTTATAAACCATTCCGAATAATAATTCGGAATATCTGTTCTTCTGCTTGCACTTAATATCATGGTGATTCCTCATTTTTCACGTTTTGCAGTTTCTATCCTATTCATCAGTCACAGCACCTTATAATCCGTTCTCCGCATTTAGCACAGAAGCCTTCACTAGGTCTGTTATTCCACCATATCGTCCCGATTCTTGTTCTGCACCTTTGCAAAAAACTGCTTTGTTGTTTTCGCAGTTCGGTCATAATCGAGAGCTGTGGCATAGATATCCGTTATCTTCTGATAGAACCTGCGCTCAGAAATTCGGATTTCTCGAATCTACTCAAGCAAACGGTCAAAGTACTCTGTCGTAAGCACAGATCCACCATTTTTCAGGCGTTTATCATCTAAAGCAAAACCTTTTCGCATATATTCTTTTAATATATTGAGCGCCCAAATTCTAAATTGTGTGCCACGCTTAGATTTTACACGATAACCCACAGAAATAATAACATCCAAATTATAATAGTCAACTTGATATATTTTCCCGTCTGCCGCAGTTGTTGCAAAATTTGCAACAACTGATTCTCTCACCAGCTCTCCTTCAGAAAAGACGTTTTTTATATGCCTTGAAATGGTTGATTTATCTCTTTGGAATAATTCAGCCATCTGGTCAATGGATAACCATACGGTATCTTCATCAAAAGTCGTTTCAAGTTTTGTCAAACCATCTTCCGTTGTATATATGATGATGTTCGATTTCTGTTCCATATTTGCTTGGTTGTTCACATATACACCTCACTTCTAAATTATGCAACACCCGTTGCACTTTTATTATCTAATTCCTCTTCTATGTCACTTTCAATCTAATACTATTACCAGTCCACATCAGAGATTTTTCTCCTTTCATATATTAAATCATTACAAAATGTTTCAACGAATCTTAAACATAATCCATCTTCTCCTGCGGATATATCTTCACTTCCAGATTTTCTTCTATAATTCCGTTCCTAATTTCGGCAAATTATTTAAACTTACCATTTCCAATGTCTGTAATTGCTGTACCGCCAATTGCCGAAGCAATTCCATTCGCTCCTTTTGTTTCTTCCCCTGATTAATCAAAACAGCATTATAACTTTCTAAATTCGCAAGTACCAACAACTGATTCAACGTTGCTATATCCCGCATATTTCCTTTAACTGTTGGATTTTCATCTTTCCACTGCCTTGCCGTTTTTCCAAACAAGACAACATTCAACATATCAGCTTCATTAGCATAAGTATAAGCCACCTGTGCCGGTGTTAATTCTGACGGTATCAAATTATCCTTAATGGCATCTGTATGTATCCTGTAATTCAACTTAGAAATTTCTCTGTTCAAATTCCAGTTCAAAGACAATCGACTGTTTTCATCTGTCTTTAATCTTCTGTAATCCTTCATAATATATAACTGGAACTCAGGCGAAATCCAAGTTGCGAAAGACATAGCAATATCACTATGAGCATATGTTCCGCCATAACGTCCCGCTTTTGAAACAATGCCAATGGCATTCGTTGCTTCTAGCCACTTCTTTGGCGACATTGTAAATGCATTTGCTCCAGCCTGCTTTTTAAACCCCTCGAATTCGAGGGGTTTAAAATCTGGATTATGAAGTCTTTCCCACAATCCCAGAAATTCTATAACATCCCGGCTTCTCATCCAGTTTTGAATAACCGCCGTTGGATCATCGCTCTTATATCGGGCAATATCCGTCAATGAAATAAATTCATTTTCAAAATCCTGTGTATAAATACCAATATCTATCCCATTCGCATGAATTGTATCCTTAATTGTTTTTCCCATTGCTCCTCCTGTAATATTATCACAAACTTTCTCAAGCACTATAACTGTTACTTCTCTTAGATATATTCTTCCAAATAGTCATTTATTTTCATCTTTCCACAAATGCGATAATTCAGCCTCTGACACAGTTCTACTACACACATCTTCAACCAACGGCAAATAAACCTCATAGGCTTTTTGATGTATTTCAACTATCTGCTCTACAATCTGATAAATCTTTTCATCCATTAGATTACCTCAAAATATTTAAGTGTCTCCGTTATCGCTTCTGCTTTTTCTTTCGGTGGATGTTTTCTCGACTGTTTCAATTTCTCTACCACATTAGGCGCATCATACATTGTCAAACCTAATGACCTCTTTACCTCCGCAATATATGCAGTATGCACCTTAAATCCATATTTCTTCTCCACATATTCCTGTATCATTTTATATGCATTTTTAGGCTTCGGCTGATATTTCTTTGCCCGCTCTGCAATCGCGTTCAAAGGCACCTTACTCTTACCTTCCCCAAATTCAATTTTCACGTTGATATGACTATCTGGTTATTTTCGGGACAAAAGCATGATACTTTCAACATGTACCGTCTGACAAAATTGATCCACCGCCGTGCACTTCTCCACCCGATATCCTCTTGCCTGTATCATCTCCAGATCTCTCGCAAGACTTGTCACTTTGCAGGAAATATACACAATCTTATCCACCCCATAGTCCAATATCTTCGGCAGTGCTTTTGGGTGTATCCCATCTCTCGGAGGGTCCAGCACGATCACATCCGGTTTTTCTTCAATTTCATCCAGCACCTTGAACACATCTCCTGCAATAAATCTACAGTTGGAAAGTCCGTTGTGCTCTGCGTTTTCTTTCGCAGCCTCCACAGCCTCCTCGACAATCTCCACGCCAATTACCTGTTTTGCAACCGGAGCTAAAACTTGTGCGATCGTTCCTGTTCCACTGAACAAATCAAAGACCGTCATGTTGTGGATATCCCCGATATAATCCCTCACGGTTTTGTAGAGAATCTCCGCACCCTTTGTATTTGGCTGGAAGAATGAAAACGGTGTGATTTTGAAGTCCATATCAAGCAATTTCTCGTAGAAAAAGTCCTGTCCGTATAAAATTCGAGTTTCATCACTCTGTACTACATCAGATAAGGAATCATTTAAAATATGAAGAATTCCAACGATTTTTCCTTCCAGCTGCAATGCCAAAAGTGCGTCCACAAGCAAAGATAAATCGTGTTCTTCCTGTGTTGTTGTCACAAGGTTTACGAGAATTTCTCCGGTCTGATCACCACGGCGTAAAAGCAGGTGGCGAAGATAACCCACATGTTGCATTTTTTTATAATATGCCACATTTCTCTCTTTAAAATATTCCAATACACACAAGAGAATCTTTGTCATATCTTCGTGCACTAATTTACAATCAGCTGCTGTCAGCACATCATATGTGCTTCCCTTTTTGTGCAGCCCAAGTGACAGCGGACCGTCTTTGTATTCATCTCCAAAGGAAAATTCCATCTTATTACGGTAAGCGAACTCTTTTGGGCTTGCTTTTACCCCCTCAAATTCATAATCTTCCAAAATGGCGGCATCCAATATTTCTTTTACCTGATCACCTTTCATTTTCATCTGTTCCTCGTAAGACATCGTCTGGTACATGCAACCTCCACAGGCAGGGAAAATGCTGCACACAGGTTCTCTTGTCTCCAAAGGTGATTTTTCAAGAACTTCCAAAAGCCTTCCTTCCGCTTTCCCTTTTCGTATTTTGTTTACACAGAATTTTACCTTCTGACCTGGAATCCCATTTTTTACAATCACTGATTTTTCCTCGCCCTCGACAGTCACCAGTCCTTTGTTCGGAAATGCTACTTTTTGAATAATGCCTTCATATACTTCTCTCTTTTTCATCTATATAAAATCCTCTCTATACTTTTCATTTATTGTTTTATTCTATCAGTTTCCAACTTTTTTGCCAACCAAAAGTGAACAATCTTTCCAAAATGTATTGAGTTCTTGCCTTTTTCCATCTATAATTTTAGTAATACAGATTGAGGAGGGATTTCATGAATTGGAAAGAACAATGGATTGCCGCTTTAGACAAAGAACATCTATTCGAGAACTCAAGCCACCGGACACGTTTCAAAGAGCTTTTAGACTGTTTCGCCGATTATCCATTTTTCACCAAAGGGCTCTGTAAATGTATGTATCTGTCCGCTTGGGATGAAGAGCATTTCTGCATTATGCTCTCGATGCTGACTGAGATGAGTCTTGAGCATGAAAAAAATACAGATGAGATGCGTACTCAGGGGGATGTTCTGATTGCAGAACAACCTGAAGAAGAGGCATATATTTACCGGCTTTCAAATGCGTTTTTAGACGATATGCCATTTCAGCTTGACGATCCGCAAAAAGTGCAGCCTGATATTCTGCATATTATCCAAAAGGCATTGCACGCATCTGACATCATTGATCGGCTCTAATAAGCACTGCAGATCACATGAAAAAAAGAGTTCGATTTGCTTTCGCATACCGAACTCTTTTTTACATGAAATTATGCTTCGCTCAATATTTTTTTGTACACCGGAATATACAGTATAAATGACATCAAAAGCAGAAGACCGCTCAATACAATCAACATATTCGCAATTTGCTCCTGAATATTCGGCGCCAGAATCAAAATAAACATCACAACATAAAGCACTGCTGTCGATACTTTTCCGAACCACTTCGCACCGTTTAACATTTTCCCTTTTTTCAGAAGAATCACGCCCATGATTCCCATAAACCCTTCTTTGATGACAAACAGCACCACAACCGGAATCAGCCATTGGAAACGGAACGACAAAGAAAATACAATCGCTGCCTGTGTTAATTTATCTGCAACCGGGTCAACAATCTTTCCCAGGTTAGTAATCATATTGAATTTTCTTGCAATAAATCCATCTAAAAAATCGGTAATTCCTGAAATTCCAATAATAACTGCCGCCATATGGAACTCTGCAATCGAATCTGCTGTCACATATCTCCATACGATCAGCGGAAGTAACAATATCCGAAAATATCCAAGTATATTCGGGATAGAAAAAATCTGCTTTCTAAGCGGCATATCACTTGTTATCATATGTATCCTCCCCCTTATTGAATTGAGGACGGCAGTAATTGTCACATTACCACCGCCCTCAACTAATTAAACTTCATCATCATCACTGAAAAAATCGTCGTCGAAATCGTCTTCAAAGTCCTCTTCGAAGTCTTCCAAATAGTCTGGTGTAAAGAACTTATATACTGCGTAAGCGATTCCTGCAATTGCTGCCACTGCACCTACAATCGCCAAAACCCAAAGCAATGTGTTTTTCGCTTTTTCATCATCTTTTTTGTGCAGTAACTCATTTAATTTTGATGCTGCAATCATATCTTCTAATTTATTCATATGTCCACGTCCTTTCCGACTTTCCTCAGAAGTCACTGTTCTCTTTTTCACATTATAACACTTACATACTGATATTACCATATGTAGATTCTATCATTTTATGCAAATCCTTATACTTTTTGTAATTTTGCAAATGTAGCAAACATCTTTTTCACACCGGCTGTATCAAACTGTACCGTGACTTCATAGTCACGTCCGCCTTCTGTAATTCCAGTCACCAGTCCTTCTCCGAACTTCATATGTCTGACCCTGTCCCCCACATCATAAGACAGACCTTCCCCTTGCGTAACTGTAAACTGCTGCTTCGGTTTCTGCATAGCAAATGCCTGTGTGCGGAATGCTTGTTTTGCCTGCATATATGCATTCTGCTTTGGAACTTCTTTCTCATCTTTTTCGATGAGATTGCCTGTGCTTAAAAGATTCACCGGAATCTCCTTTAAAAATCGAGACATCTTATTGTACTGCGTCTCTCCGCGCACCATTCTTCTTCTCGCACAAGTCAGCGTCAGATTTTCTCTTGCTCTTGTAATTCCAACATAACAGAGTCTTCGCTCTTCCTCCACCTCAGTCGGATCATCGGATGTGATTGTCATATAGCTTGGGAAAAGACCATCTTCCATTCCTGCAAGATACACTTCCGGAAATTCAAGACCTTTTGCACTGTGCAGTGTCATCAGGGCCACATAATCACTGTCCTCATCCAAACTGTCGATATCTGCGACAAGTGCAACTTCCTCTAAAAATCCGCTCAATGTCGGCATTTCATCTTCACAGGATTCCTCATAAGCTGCGATTTTATTCATCAATTCATCGATATTTTCGATTCTTGTCTCCGCTTCAATATCGCCCTCCGATTTCAGATCTTCGATATATCCTGTCATATCCAGAATTTCCTGCATAAGATCGCAGATAGACATGTTTTTTGCCTCACTTTTAAAATGTTCAATCAACGCCACAAATGACTCTAATTTACTCGCACTTCTCCCAATATTTGGAATCAGATCCGCTGCTCGGAGTGTCTCGTAAAAACTTACTCCGCGCTCCAGTGCATTTTCCTGCACTCGGTTGATTGTCGTAAGCCCAATGCCACGTTTTGGCACATTGATAATTCTTCGGACCGCCAAATCATCTTTCCCATTGTCGATTGTTTTCAAATATGCAAGTAAATCTTTGATCTCTTTTCTTGCATAGAAATTAATGCCGCCCACAATTTTATACGGAATGTTGGCTGTTACAAATTTTTCTTCAAACATACGTGACTGCGCATTGGTGCGATACAAAACAGCATGATCATTGTATGTGCGTGTTCCGTTATTCACATGCTCTTTGATATCTCCCACAATGTATTCTGCCTCATCATATCCACTGTCGAACTGACGAAATGCAATCTTATCCCCCTCACCATTTTCTGTCCAGAGTGATTTCTCCTTACGTCCAAAATTATTCTTGATCACCGCATTCGCCGCATTCAAAATATTACCTGTAGAACGATAATTCTGCTCCAGTTTGATCACTTTTGCATCTTCAAACACATGCTCAAAATTCAAAATATTTTTGATATTTGCCCCGCGGAATTTGTAAATAGACTGGTCATCATCTCCTACCACGCAGAGATTTCTATATTTCTTTGCCAAAATCCGAATCAGCTCAAACTGCACCGTATTCGTATCCTGATACTCATCTACCATAATATAGCGGAACCGCTCCTGATAATAATCGAGTACCTCCGGCTGTGTCTGAAACAGTTGTACTGTCTTCACGAGAAGATCATCAAAATCCAGTGCATTGTTTGCCCGCAGTTGTTTTTCATATTCTTTATATACCTTTGCGATCTTCTGCTTTCCGAAGTCCCCCGCCGCATTCAGTTCATATTCTTCCGGCGTGATCAGCTCATCCTTCGCCGAAGAAATCGCCGCCAAAAGGTTCCGCTCCTTATAGACTTTTGTATCAATCTGTAAATATTTGCAGACATCTTTCATAAGCGTCTTTTGATCATCCGCATCATAAATCGTAAAGCTAGTATCATATCCAAGTAAGTCAATATGTCTTCTCAATATCCGCACGCAGGTCGAATGAAACGTGCTCACCCAGATGCTCTCCGAGCCGAATCCGACAATCTGATCTACACGCTCACGCATCTCCCCTGCCGCTTTGTTCGTAAATGTAATCGCCAAAATGTTCCATGGATTGACTCCCTTTTCATCAATCAAATATGCGATGCGGTGTGTCAGCACTCTTGTCTTTCCCGAACCTGCTCCCGCGAGAATGAGAAGCGGCCCCTCTGTATGATAGACCGCTTCACGTTGTTCTTTATTCAATGTATCGTAAATGCTCATAAACTCTCCTTCTTTATGTTCTGAATTGCCATTCTTTCTTCCACTTCTCTTAAGAATTCATCTCTTTTTACCGGCGAAATCAACATGATTTCATGCCGTCCGTTTGCCGTGTAATCAATCTGAATCCTGCGAAGTGACGACGCTGCCGAAGACAATGGATTCCACGTCTTCTTTATACTGGTAATGCTCTCATATGGAATCCCTTCCGTTCCAAAAATATAGCACTGCACAAGTATGTAATCATTATAGAGGGTATACCGCATAAAAACAAGAGGAATAAATATAAGCAATATCAATGGCAAAACAATTGATGCAAATGCAATTCCCACCGTCACATATTGAATCTTTTGAAATATTTTCATTTTTTCGCTCATACGTTCTTCCCTCCTGCCAAAAATGGAATGTACTCTCGCACATTCCATTTTAAACATTATTCAAATTACATTATGAAAGATGCTAACTGGAATAACCAGTTTGCTGCGATACCTGCCACAATACCACCGATTGTATGGCTGATGATTGCTTTTCCTGTAAGTTTGCTGCACTTCAAACTTGACATCATCGCAACATGAGTACTTAAGTATCCGCTCCAGCACATACACATTGCTGTAAATACTGCAACGTCATTCGCATGTGCTACACCGTCTGCTACCATCTTAGGTATCAATCCAACAGCTGCTCCGGCCGCTCCTAATGCTGTGATTGGAACAGAGATTGCTGATGGTGAAGAGAAACCAAATAATGGAGATAAGATAAACTGCAATTTTTCTCCAATCCATGGCAACAATGCAACTCCCTCATAAGCAGCACCTGTGTAAACACCGTCTGCGGAAGGTCCATTTGTAAGCATCATTACAACTGTACAAATCGCAAGTACACCAGGAATAATTGCAAGACCTACATCCACACCATTCTTACCGCCGTCCAACAGTGCTTCCAATGCTCTCGCTCCAATTCCGCCATCTCTTATTTCTCTCTGCTCAAAGACATCTTTTTCACTTCCTTCTTCAAGCGGAATACAATATTCTGTCGTACCATATTCTTTCTTCGTAAACCAAATCATCATTCTTACACTGACAACACTACCGATAATTGCACCGATATTACCGATCAGAGCTGCAAATCCAAGATTCTCGCCTGTTGGAGATGTAATACCGATCATTGATGTTGTAACAATAAGACCCATACCGAATGCTGTACCTAAATTTGTCAGTGCCGGTAATTGATATTTTTTGAAATATTTTTTAAAGTTTGTGTCCTCTGCAAGCCCTAAAATTGCCGGGTTATCTGACAAGTACGTAGTCAAGACTCCCATTGAAGCTGCTCCAGGTAAATCATACACTGGTTTCATTAGGGGAGAAATTATTTTATTGATTAATGCAATCAAACCAAATTCTGAAAATAACCCAGATACGGCTCCTGCTATAACCGCAATCGCCATGATATAAAATACTGTTTCAAGAAGTAACTGATAGGCTGTGTTCATCATCGTCTGCATCATGTTTACACCGCCCATTTTCGCCCCTATCAATCCAAAGAATGCAATAATCACTGCAAGAAAGATAAAGACTTCAAGGCTTACTGCCTTTTTCGTTTTTGTCGCTTTACTCATATTTTATCCTCTCTTATTATATTATTTTTTCTATAGTTTTCTCCCTTACTATAGATGTAACCCTATAATAACATAGAGGTTATCTATAGTCAACAGGAACAATACGTTTTGTCAAAAAAATATCAATCCTTCCTTTTTTCTCCTTTTTTGCCAAAAGTTTTTTCAAAATACTTGTCATATAGTTTCTATTACTATATAATGCAATTATCGAGGTGATAAAATGACAATTGATACGAATGATTTATTAAACAGTATTTTGGAAAGTATTTCCAGAATTGATTATGTAAAATCTATTGATATTCCTAATATCGATTTATATATGGATCAGGTTACCACTTTTATGGATAAGCAGATGGCTTCTTCCAAGCGCTATGAGGATGACAAGGTTCTTACTAAGACAATGATCAACAATTATGCCAAGAACAATCTGCTTCCTTCTCCGGAAAAGAAAAAGTATACAAAAGAACATCTTCTCGTTCTTACTTTTATCTATTATTTTAAAAGTTTCTTATCTATCAAAGATATCGAGATGCTTTTGAGACCGGTTACCGATCGGTACTTCCATACCGACAGCAAGCTGAACCTGACGCATATTTACGATGAGGTCTGTTCATTTGAAAAAGATCGCATTGATACTTTAAAAGAAGAGCTCAAGACAATGTATGCTTCCTCTTCTGAGACATTTTCAGAAGAGAACGAACAGGATCGTGAATTTTTACAATTGTTTTCTTTCATTTGCACACTCAGTTTCGATGTGTATGTCAAGAAACAAATTATTGAAAAACTCATTGATTCTCTTCCTGAAAAATTTCCTAACTATTATGAGAAAAAAAAGTAGAAGCTTCACACTTCTACTTTTTTTACTGCATAATTCTTTGATATCCAAGCATCAGATCTACTACTTTCCCATAGCTTTTTACGCCGTCAATTTGTCTGTTTGCCTTTAAGTAAATGTCATTTACTCTGTCAGCCACTTCTGCTGTTATGCCATCGTACTTATCCCAAAATGAATTATTCGCCTGTAAATCTTTCAGCGCATTTATATTCAGGCGTTCACACAGTTCCTCATATTTTTCTGTATTTTCCCCGTAAAGGGCATTTGTCACATACAGCCATCCTGACAAAAATCCACTATATCTGAACTCTTCTGACTCCGATTTGATACAGCTTAAATATGCAATAAAGTTCGCCTCATCCTCTGACATAAACCCTCTCAGATGAGACAATTCATGACACATCGTAAACGGGATATTATAGTCTGTCATATCCGCATTATAATTTGCCTCAATTGTAAATGGTGAATACACTCCTGTCAGATGCTGATATGACAAAATTTCCGATATCCAGACAGGTTTGGGATTTGGATAATATCCTTCCAACACCGAATAGGTCTCTGCAAGATGTTCCATCGACCTTACCGCTTCTTTTTCCGTGTTCCCTTTCAACACAAAGATTCCCTCTTTCGTCCGCGGAACCGTATCTGCCAATTCATTGACTTCTTCCGTAAGATACTCAGCCAACTGAACCAATTCTTCCTGTGAGTATTCCGCATCCGTTATGCCCGCCTCCTCAGCAAAAGATGTTCTGTGATAATTGATCCCACAGGTCATTGTGTAGATAAAAAACAATCCTCCTACTAACAAGCATACCCACGAACTCCCTTTCAAAGCAATCGTGGATGGCTTTTCTGTTTTTCTGCAGATTCTGTAGATTCCCCTCATCACCCCAGCCGCCAGAACTACGAGCAGCACATAAAGCAAAATCTCAACAATCGAAAATGGAAACACAGAGCAGACTCTGCTGATAATTGTTACAAGTATTTTGTATATTGAAGTCGCATACCACTGCGCAAATCCATTCACATTTCTTGCCAAAAACTGAAAGAATACTGCAAGCACAAGCAATAACAGCCCTGCTTTTAACCTTTCCACTGTGGAAAAAAGTGCATCACTTGACCTGATGCACTTTTTCTTACTTCTCTTATTCTTCATCTTCATCCAGACTGATTCGTTCAAATACCATATCATATCCGTCATTTCCATAGTTTAAAGAACGATTCACACGGCTGATTGTGGCTGTCGATGCCCCTGTCTTTTCTGCAATCTCCAAATATGTCTTCTGTTCTCTGAGCATTTTTGCAACCTCAAACCGCTGTGACAACGACAACAGCTCATTGATGGTACATATATCTTCAAAAAAAGTATAACATTCTTCCTTGTCTTTTAAGCTCAAAATTGCTTCAAACAGATAATCGACTGCTTCTGTTCTAATTTTTTTACTCATTTTAAGTCTCCTTTATAGTGTTGTACTATTTTTATATTTTAGCACAGTAAACTCTTAAAGTCTAGTTTTTTTTGTATCGATTCACATATGGTTTCAATTTTTCTAATGATGTTGTGACGATCAATTCTTCCGGAAAATGACATTCCGTCAAAATTTGTTCTGCCAAATTCAGTTTTCCCGCATCCAGATCCAAATGCGAATCACTTCCTGTTGTGATTGGAACCTCATATTTTTTACAATACTCCAACATAACTCGGATATTCTCATCCGCATTTTCCCTTTTATTATCTTCCCGCAGAGAGGAATTATTGACCTCTAGAAGTGTCCCTGTCTCCTTTGCAGTCTTGACAAGCACTTCATAGTCAATCGGAAACCGAGAATCATCCGGATGACCGATAATATTGATATAAGGATTTTTCATCACATTTACATAGGCTCTCGTCACCGCTTCTTTTGTTCTTTCCCCACAAAAGCATGGCGTATGAATACTTGCAATGACAATATCAAGATGTTTTAAAAGCCCATCGCGCATATCTACTGTTCCCTCGCTGTCCATAATATTGAGCTCCGTTCCAAAAAGCATTTTGATCCCGTAACGCTCTCTTGGCACAATTTTCAAATTTTCAAAATAAAATATTCCGCAAGTTCCCGGCATCTCCGGCGCATGCTCCGTAAACGCAATCGCTTCCATCCCATGTTCTTTCGCCATCTTCGCCATCTCTTGTATTGTGTTGTATGCATGTCCACTTACAAGTGTATGGGAATGTGTATCTACTTTTATATTCATCTCAATCTTCCTTCTTTCTGCATAGAATCTTTGTATTTACATATCCTAAGCTTATATCTTACCACATTTTTTATAAAAAGGAGACTTATTATGGCTGATAATAAAAAAAATCAAAAAATCATTGATTCTTACGACTATCTGGCAAACGCCGCTTCTACACAGGACTGTACCGGTCTTATTCCCGCAGCTCCGACAAGTAAAGCTGAGTTGGAATCCTATGAGGATATCTATCACTACGAACCGCCAAAGGTAAAAGTAAAGACACCGGATTCCGAACAGCCACCAAAATAGTCATTGTTCTCTGCTAATGGTACACATTCCGATTTTTCTCATATATTTATAGAAGAATCAGATTTGATCATCAGGAGGATATTATGAAAAAGCGTTTTCTTACTCTCGCATTAGTGACAGCAATATCTGTCACTTCTCTGCTTGCATGCTCTTCAAAAGACGAAAGCAAACCTGCCAAACCACAAAAAGAAAAATCAACAGAAATTCTTCCGGACTCTACTAAAGTTGTTCTCAACGAAGTAGCTCACTCCATCTTTTATGCACCAATGTATGTAGCAATCGAAGAAGGATACTTTGAAGACGAGGGGATTAATCTCGAACTCGTCACTGGATTTGGTGTTATCTAGTTAGTATAAAAATATGTATTATAATAGGAAGGGACCACTCCTTACATCTCGTAATCACTGGGTAAGGAACGGTCTCTTTTATATCTTTGGTTACAATATATTCCATGCGTGTAATTTTTTCAAATTATTTTAAATTTGCTATTGACTTATACGCTCAATGAGCGTATAATACAGATATAAGGTAAAGAAAAAACAAAGCAAAGGAGATAACGAAAATGAAAAAATACAACTTATCAAACATTATGAAAAGAGCATGGGAAATCGTGAAAAAATCAGGAGTTAAATTTTCAGAAGCGTTGAAATTCTCCTGGGTGATTGCCAAAAAAGAAATCGCATTAAAAAAAGAATGGCACGAAGACAACGGAGTTGTTACTTGGAATATTTGGAATGGATACGGGAGAACAAGAGCGTATTACAAGATGTCTTGGATGAGCAAATATTCAAACAATAAAAAATCTAACTTCGTAGAAATGTAATGAATTGCTGACCTAACGGCGAGACGGGGAGATAATACAAAATAAAGAAAGGAACCGCACATGACAAGCGGTAAGGTAACGAAAAATGACAAAGGAAATGGTATTAGATAACTTAAAGAAACTTGTTGGAACAGAATTTGATGCAGACGAAGTTATCTGTGCGTTTGAGGATTTCGAAGAAGATGGAGAAACATCTGTATATGTTGGAGACAGCAATAACGCAGGATATGACAAGATCGCATATATCGACACTGTAGATGCAACAGAGTTTTACTTCTCTTTAAATGGAAATGTTATTACAGATATTTGCATGAGATAAAGTCAATGTATTATGAGAAACAGAACAATTATTTTTGTGCCTGGTGAAAAAGTACCCGGCACACGTTGGACAGTGATACGTGAAGTGGATAGAAAGAACGGCGAAAGAATGTACGAATGCCGTTGTGACTGCGGAACTGTTAAAAATGTGAGTGCTAAAAACCTGAAGTACGGGAAAAGCCTGTCTTGCGGTTGTTTGCTAAGAGAAAATGCTAAAAACTCGCACAATATAAAATCGAAGAACGATCTTGATTTATCCGAAAGAATATTCGGGAAAATAAAAGTGTTAGAAAAAAAATCCGGATATGGAACTATGTCGATTTGGAAGTGCGAATGCATGGGGTGTGGAAAAATTTTTGAAGTTGTGCAAAGTAGCTTAACAAGTGGCCGGACAAAATCTTGTGGTTGCGTGCATTACAAACAGCAGTCTGAAAAATGCAAAGATTACCTAGGGATCACGGATGGAACGAATGCATCCCGCATTGCCAGTAAAAAAGTTAGTAGTGCTAATACAACCGGTGCGAGAGGCGTTAGTTTTAACAAAGCTCTTGGAAAGTATGTTGCATATATAGGATTTAAAGGCAAATTGTACCATCTAGGATCTTATAACAATCTTGCAGAAGCCAAATCCGCTAGAAAGATGGCAGAAAAAGAAAAATACGGAAATTTTCTCGATTGGTATTATAAGAATTACCAAGAGACAAAAAAGTTGGAATACAAAGAAGATTTATTTATTTCTTTTGCATCAAATCACACAGATCGACATGGTACTAATTTTATAAAACGTGTCGAAGAAATATACAGAAAAAACCAAGCGGGCGAAGATATTGTTGTTGGTTCGAGCGATTACTCATTTATTTCCGCGCAAAAGTGCCAATATAAAGAAATGCCAGCTTGGAGAAGGCAACTATTAGACAGAACTGGCATTTTAAATTTAATTGGAAATAATCGCTCGTTCGAATATAAATTAGAACGAGCAAAAAAATACTATGTGGAGTTTGGTGATTTGCGAGTACCTCCGAAGTATGTGGACGAAGACGGATTTGCACTCGGGCAATGGATAATGAATTTAAGAAGTATTTACAACGGAAACGCGACAGGCCTTTTGGATAAAAAACGGATCCAGCAACTCGAAAATATTGGGATCGAGTGGAGAATAAGAGATAATCTAACATGGGAACAATGGTACGAGCTTGCAGAAGAATACTTTAACATTCACGGAAATTTGAAAATGCCAAATATTTTCGAGATGAATGGACACAAAGTCGGACAGTGGCTGGTAAACCAAAGGCGAGCGAAAAACCATCCGGAATACGGAAGGAAAATTACGCAAGAACAAATCGAGAAATTAGATCAAATTGGAATGGTATGGGAGAAGAAAAATGGAATTTAAAGAACTATTAGAACAATCCGGGATGAATTTGAAACAGTTTAGCGAGTATTTCGGGATACCTTACAGAACTTTGCAAGGGTGGAAAGGCGACGAACGCAAATGCCCGGATTATTTACTAAACCTTATGCGATACAAATTAGAGAACGAAAAATAGAATTTTGCCCCATCTCAGAAGAGGTGGGGCTGTGTTATTACTCAATCCACGCTTGGAATTTGTCGATTGCTGTTCCTGAAACACCTGCATATCCATCCATTCCATTTCCTTTGTCCATGTCTCTCTGAGGTGGGTAATATCCTCTTCCGACAGGAGCAACTTTGTAAAAGATATATTTGTCTGAATTTGGAGAATACAAGTAGCATTCTACTTTTGCAATTGCATTTTTGCCATCACCTGCATAACCATTAATTGCATCTGACCAATCGCATCCTGTTACAAATGGATATGTCTTTCCGTTTACAGTCGTAATTCTGTATTTAATGGATGCTCCATTGTTCACTCGCATCGCAAGCCCTACAATTTTCTTTCCCGGAAGTCCAGCATAATCTTCCATGTTTTTTACAAACGGGAGCGTTCTTCCACCCTCGATCATGACTGCATACTCTACATCAATTTTTTCACTTCCATTTTGCGGAGCTGGTTTTGATTGTTCCGGTGTGGACACCGGAGGTTCTTCTCCATTCATAAAGGATTCTACCATATTAAGGAATCTCTGCCATCCCATGTCAAGTGTTCTGTGTGGACAATATTTACCGCTCCAGTCTTGGTGTTTCTTTACCTTATCAATTCCCCATCCACGCTCTTTGAGCATTCCGGCAATTAATTCAGCTGCGTTTCTCTCTGCTTTCACAAAGCGGTCTCCACCGGATTTACTATAACAGATTTCTACTGCAATCGAGTTTCTGTTTCCTCTTCCATTTCCGTCTCCGGCATGCCATGCATTCCGGTCGAACGGAATTCCCTGTACCGCTTCTTTGTCATCCACAGCAACGTGGAAACTTACCTGATTGCTGTTCCCAATCATGTACTTTACTTCGTTCTCAGCAGTGGCGTCATTGTATGTGTTGTGCACCGTGATTGTATCCGCAACCATTTGGTACGGGCATTTGATATTGTATTTACTTCCTGATACTAATAATTGTCTTACATTTACTGCCATAATAAAATCTCCTTTTCTTTTAATTATATGTGCGAGGGCGATTACTCGCCCTCTGAATCCTCTGTATCTTTTTCTCTTAACTGCAATAAAACCTCTTTTAATTTTTCCGGAATCGGAATAAATACCGCCGCATTTTCCAATAAACTGAGTGCTTCATTCGCGATGTAAAACATGATTACAACTTCCCGGAGCGGTACCTTCCCTCCAAGCAGCTCTTGGATTGCAAAAGCCACTGTAATTACGATAAACATTACAATCTTCTTCAGCAGCCCCTTGAATCCAATTTCCGAGGACAGCTCTTTTGTGTAAACCGCCTTTATGATTCCTGTAATATAGTCTACGATTGCAAGAAATACAATCGTTTTAAGTAATGTATCCCATCCTCCAAGCCAGTACACAATAAATCCTCCGACCGTTCCGGATGCGATGCTAATCCAATTAAATAACTTATCCATTTTCTTCATATACCTCACTTTCCTTTCTTTGTTTTAAAAAACCGCAAAATAAAAAGACCATCACGGTCTTGCTCTGATTTCCATATTTGTCACCTCTATTCAGCCAATTCACCCATACCGGAATCGACCAAGATTTCCTTTACCTGCTCTCGTATTTTCTCCGGTACGTCTTCGATGCTATTTTCTTCTTTCCTGATTAAATCTGCATACACTTTCGCAATGTAGATCATGCTTGCACCCCCATTTCGTATAGCTCACACACAGCTCCTTGCAGGTCTGTAATCTGCGTATTTGCATTTACTAAGGCTTCTTTTAATGCTGTGTTTTCTGTTTCTACTTCTGCTAGACGTTCTGCTGTCGTTTCTCCTGCTTTTTCCATTGCTACACCGTAGATTCCACCTGTGTACTCTTCGATTCTTAATAATTTCGTGTAGTTCTCATACCCCGCAATGAGCTGTTCTCGCTCTACTACTTGGATTTTCTTGCAAGCAAACTCGTCTTGGAATTTCTGTCTAAGCGTTTCCGGCGTTGTGTTGATCGCTCTAATCTGCAGTAAGCCTCCGATAATTTCGGCGGATTGTATTTGCATTTCTGTTGCATCGTTAAATTTTAATTTCATATATTTCTCCTTTCTGCTTGATTTAGACGGCATCTATTTTTAAAAAAATTATCCATGCAATGGCATAAATCTGCACACAATAGTTCCTCGTTCAAGTGATCTGTCTGTCCTGTATGCATGTCCTTTGATACATGGTATCGTATAATTTACCCTAGACCCTAATGTCGATATTCCTGACCCTACCACCATATTAGCCACAGTGGTATCATAGGTTGTAATTACAATATTGGTACTCGAATCTGTTGCTCTATAGTCAACCATGAAGAATCCATCTTCTTCAGGTGTGTAAGATGTAGAGACGTTTTTGTATCCGGTGAATATCGGCATGCCATCTGACATATCTAACAAACTTTTATTTATCATAGACATGCTCATGATCATGTTAAATTCTTTCGTTACACTCTCGACATTCAACCCTTTTAGGCTTACTACGTACAATAACATCTCGTGTCTTAGTGTCCCACCTCGAATATCCCCTTTTGTCTGTACCGGTGCGGTTGGTGTGCTTGCTGTTGGTGTGCCTTTTAAAACTGCTAATTCCACTTTTTCAATTCCACTGCTACTTTCTTTTGTGTACCTAGCCACAATAGCATCTTTCCGGTTCATCCCCTGTGCACCGTTCTCAATCGTCACATCCTCATAGGTGTTTGGTTTTACTCTCCAGTGTCTCCCCTGCATAACAGCTTCGCCCTCTGCAATTCGTATCTTGTTATTGCTTATGACTGTAGCTTTCATTCGCTCGCCTGCTGGCAGCATATAGTCCTCTTCTCCCACAATTCCAGCTTGAAATCCACCTACATCGCTCGCATCTACATGCGGTCCATCGCCCAATCCAGTAATCAATTCTACTGCCATTTTAATCATCTCCTTCTATTTTGTATTCTGTGCTTTCCGTTCCGTCTTCAATTGTAAGTATTTTACCAACTATCGGCTTTTTTACTGAAATTCCTGTAATATAGTCTCGTCCACCTACAATATCGCCAATCTGCATCTCCGTTTCAATATCTTCATCGATATCTACTTTGAATTCTTTGAAATTCATGATTTCTTTAAGACGTTCCATCCCTTTTTCAGTCAGCTCCGGCTCTTCTGCACTGTTGTAATCATAAATCTCTGTACGTTCTTCCAGTCCTGTATAATACTGCTTATCTCCAATACTTCCGTCTTTTTGTACGTACAGATGCTTTACAAGTCTGCCTTTCAGATCGCCTTTTCCTAAGCAGATAAGGTGGTTGATTCCGCCTCTGTTGTCCCGTGCAGTAAAGACTAATTTTCCGTCCTGACTAAATTCTGCCTTGTCGGAAAAATCTGTTGCTGGCATTGGTTGTAGCCTTGCATAAGCATCCCATCTCGTTTTAATGTATCGAATATCAAGTCTGTATCCTACACTGTTTAACATCTTTTCCAACCCAGCAAGTAGTGTACAGTATCGGTCGAATTGGAATCGAATTTCTGTCTCGTCCTCGGTTGTCGGAACAGAAAAGAGGGAATCCAGTCCACATTCTGCGACTAGTTCCCTCACTGCATCTTCGATTCTTCCTGATACAGTCCTGTAATCCTCACCACTCCTCGGTTCGATTATTTTCTTTGCCAGTATTCCTCTCCACGTTGCTCCGCGTACAAAAATTTGATTCTGCCCGGCGCTACTTTCAATTTCCGTTACGATTCCGCCGAACTCCGTGTTCGGTGTGTACAGATAACTGCCAAAATCAATATCTCCTGTCCAGTCGCACACAGAGGAAATCATTTCAAAATTGTTCTCGTCTCCGATTGCAAAGTCTCCTTTTAGCTCATCTGCCGAACGTATTTCCTCCCTGTTTTTATTTGCCAGCATTACCATTTTGGCTCGCTCCTTTCTTGATAGAGTAAGATATCCCAGCCAAAATCACCACTCCAAAGCACGTTGTGGTTTCCTGGTGGAATTAGACGGAACACACTGTTTTCAAAGCTACGGTTGTTGTACTCATTCACGATTGTTCCGTCCGTCAGCGTTCTTATAACGGTACCATCCACACTATCTATAGTCAGATACTCATTCGCTTCAATCGTCGTATTCACTTCGTAAGGATATCCACCGATGTTTATAATCGGATTTACTACCGGTCCGTATACGGTCATCTTAAAATTTGAATCTGCGTAGTGGTCATTTTCCAGTGTGGAAATTCCTTTTTGCTGACTAGTAAAATTGAACGGAAAGTTGAATGGGAAGTTTAAAAAAATGTCGCTTCCATTACCATTAAAAATTGGATATGACAGAAATTTTTCTTTTATCCAAAGCGGATACGGACACAAAACTTTTACAGTTTTTTCACAATAAAATTGTTGTGGAGCCGTTTTTGAAGCTACAATAAAGCAATTTATATATTCTTCGTTTACATAAAGTTTTCCGGGTTTGTTCGATACAACGTCACGCTCTACAATTCTGTAAAATTCTTCCAGTTTTTCTCTCTTCTGTACTTCCGTTCCTTTCAATGCAAAAGTTAAGTCGTATATTTTCTCTGCTTTCGTAAATCTAGTTACCACTGCTCCAAAACGTCTTTTTTTTATCTCGTAATTCCATTCGTAATCAGCAAACACGGCATCTTTAAGCCTTATCCTTCCTTCATTCAATGTGATCTCTTCGCCTTTTGAATTAACATACTTTATCATGCGAACACAACCCCCATTTCTTTCAATACCCTTCCAACCACTCTGTGATTAAGCATCATTATCATTTCTCCACTTGAACCGGCTCTGACAGCTTGGTACATCTTGTCGTAATCCATGCCTTGCGTTTTAAACTCTTTCGAAACGCTTAAGTCCATTGTTCCAGACACCGCCCGAATTGCTCTTTCGATTTTCGGAATATTTGAATAAATCCCTTTCGCCATCCCGTCCATAAAGTCTGGCATCCATGTTTCATATTCGCGAAGAGGTCCTTCGTCCGGTCTCGAAAAATGCAAGAACGAACGGATTTTATCAGCTACACCTTCAACTGCATCTGTGACTTTAGATATCATCGACTTGATTCCGTCAATTAACCCTTGTATAAAATCTTTTCCCCACTCAACTGCTTTTGATGGCAATGATGTGATAAAATCTATTGCCGACTGGAAGCCGTTTTGCACTGTGCTTCCTAAGCTGCTTAATTTTTCTCCTATTCCAAAAACCATTTTCTTAAAAGCTTCTACTGCTTTTTCTTTTAGTCCATTAGCTATACTTCCAACTAAATTTTTTAAAGCGTTCCAAGCTATAGATGCGTATTTTTTAATATTATCCCAAATATTTTGTGCATCCGTTTTTAATTGATCAAAATCTCCTGTCACTAAATCGCACAAGAGTAGAACGGGTCCGAGAATAATATTTTTAATCATCTCCCATGCAGCGGAAGCTATCGTTTTGATGTTTTCCCATATCCCAGATAAGCTTTGTGCTAACGCAGATATTTTTTCACTCACAAATGTTGCTACTGTAGATGCGATTTCTTGAATTTCCCCACAAATAGTAGACCACAAATTTCCAAACCATTCCGTTATTGAGCCCCAGTTTTTTATAACCAAAACAACAGCAACAATAGCCGCTATCACGGCCGCAATAATTGCGATTATCGGAAGTAAAGGCACTGACAGAGCCGAAAAAGCAGCTGTTAAGGCTGATATCCCTATTGCTATCTGCCCTATAACAATGAGCAATGGACCTAGCACTGCAATAATTGCACCTATAACAACAATAGCAGTCTGTGCTCCCCCAGGAAGGGCAGAGAATTTGTTCACTAAATCGGTGATAAATTCTGCCACCTTTGTAATCACGGGTGCTAATTTGCTACCAATTGTAATTGCTGCAGTTTCCAGAGATCCTTTCATTTCTTCAATTGCTTTATCACCTTCGCCCATTTGCGAATTCGCAAGTCTCTGAGCCGCTTCCTGATCGTTTGTGGCTTTTATATAAGATGCCAAGCCTTCAGAACCACTATTCATCATTATTGTCGCTGCACGTGTAGCATCTGATCCAAAAATTGTTTGCAATGCAGCATCTCTTTGCGCAGATGATAATCCACCAAGCTTGTTTTGCAGTTCTTGAGCCATGTCGGATGCGCCAAGAAGATTTCCACTTGAATCTCGTGTTTGAATTCCTAGATTGGCTATCATTTCAGCTGCTTTCTCTGTCGGTGCTGCCAATCTCTGCAACATTGTTTTTAAAGATGTTCCGGCATCGCTTCCAACTATTCCGGCATCAGCAAACCTCCCTAATACGGCAGTTGTCTCTTGTATGCTCCATCCTGCATTTTTTGCTTGCGCAGATGCTTGCGACAAACCTTGTGTAAGCGGTTCCACATCTGTAGATGACGCCGCTGCCGCTCCTGCTAAAGCATTCGCTGCCTCTGCCGATTCACTTGCAGATAAGCCAAATGCTCCCATTGCCTGCACTACTACGTTCGCAGCACTGCCAAGTTCCATACCAGACGATGCCGCCAAGTCCATTGTTGCTTTTAATGCCCCACCTTTAATGTCTGCTTCCGTTAAACCGCCTTTTGCAAGCTCTGTAATTGCTTGTCCAGCCTCTTTTGCAGAGAAAATGGTATCTTGTCCTGTTTTAATTGCTAAGTCTCTAAGCTCGTCCATTTGCGACATCGGCATATTAAGTGCTCCTGCTGCTTGCGACATTGCAGATTCAAAATCGTTTGCCGTATTTACAGACACTGCACCAAGTCCAGCCATAGCTACGGATGCTGGCATGATTGCTTTTCCAGCATTATTCAAGCCTTTTCCAACTTTTCCACTTACTACCGAAACTTTTTCCAATGTAGCACTTCCACTTCCGGCTGTCTTTTTAAGATTCTTTAACCGCTGTTCTGTTTCTACAATTTCTCTTTGCAGTGCAAAGTACTTGTCTTTCCCAAGTTCGCCTTTTTCTAGCTGTAATTTCGCTTGTTTGTCCGCTTCTTTTAGTGCATTTAACTTGTTTTTTGTTTCGCTTATTTTCTGCTGTAATAGTTCTTGTTTTTGTGCAAGTAATGTAGTGTTAGACGGGTCTAATTTTAAAAGTTTATTCACATCTTGCAAACTTCTTTGAGTGCTTCTTAAACTACTTTCGACACCTTTTAAGGCTTTATCTAACCCTGTCGCATCGCCATCTAATTCAATCGTGATGCCCTTAACTCGTTTTGACCTAAACCCACCTCCTTATAATCTATCAATATCTTCCTGTGTAGCTACTACAGGATACTCGTATTCATCATTTTTCATCTCAACAAACATATCATTCACCATTCCGATGCTGAGAAGCTCTAAATCGGAAATAGAAATACCGCACTGAACACACCGAAGCATGAACAGTGCGGTATTGACCTCTCTATCTATTTCTCTGTCTTTTTTTTTGCTGTGGACATCTGCTTGTTTTCCAACCCCCACATTTCTAATATGTCCGGAAGAATTTCGTAAATGCTAAACGTTTCAAACTGCTCTAACCAATCGTCAATTTCCGATGGCTGGTTTGGATCTCCGTGCTTATGCATCAAAAATGCAATGTTCTCAAACATCTCTAGGGAATCGATCGGAAGAGTGCTTTCTGTATCTTTTTCAGCTTCTTTTTTTATTTTTTCTTGCAATGCCACCTGTTTCTGTAATTTCTGCATATCTACAAAGATATCCCGCCCAAATTTTAAGCGATACATCCTTGGGATTGCTGCAGAACTTTTGAAGTTGCATTCAATCCCACTAATTGTAAGTGTCTTTCTCATCTTGTCCACTCCTATGCTAATTCGTCATCTTTTTCATACACTTTTGTAAACCATTTATCTTTTACTTTCGCATAACTTTCTTTTGTTGTTTTGGCTCTAACCGTTCCATCTGCAGATGCTGCACAAGAAAGAGTCACAGTATCTGTATCAGGCTCTTTAGAATCCGATGTAGTCTTGGCTTCAAGATTTGGTCTTGTGACCGTACAATTGTAGAACCAAAAAAGTGTAGGTTCTGTATCTCCGTCAATCTGTAGTCCAAGTGCGAACTCTTTTGCTTCGACATTGGAATTTTCAATCAGTATTCCGTTTTTATCTTTTGCTTCTCCTAATATTTTTTCGCGGAATTCGTCAGTGATCAACGCCATTTCCAAATCACCTTCATATCCACCATTTGATGCAGCTACATAGTATTTAATCCCATCTGCGTAGAACGGAGTTAATTCTCCTTGCTGTTCGAGTGAAATTGACACAGCTCCCGGAAGTTCAAACGGTGTGTCATAAGCTTCACCTTCCTGTTTTAATGCAATGTGTACATTGCTAATGTTAAATTTTACTTTACTCCTTAAAATACCTCCTATATTTCAAAAATCACTAGAATCATTTTTTCTGATTCAATATAAGTTTCTTGTTTTTCGTAATAAATTTTGTTTGCTGTCAAAAAATCAGCAATCTTTTTCTCTGTAATTGGGTCTTTTTTGTCACAGTACAGTTCGATGTTTATATCTTCGATTTCATGATACACAATTCCGTCAGCGGAGAAGTTGTCACTTCCCATACCTTGCAAGACGATGTACGGACATTTCGGAACGTGCCCTTCTGCAAAATGGCTGTATGCTACTTGGAACCCGAGATTTTTTAGACCCTTTACTAATTCTGTTAGCATCATCTTCCCAATCTCTCCTCTGTTCGTTTTTCAAATTCTTCATTGCACCACTCTTCTACCGGCTTAATGTGCGCAATACCTTTTGCTCTTCCACCTCTGTTCGACTGATGTCCATTTTCCAACAAGTGTGTCAGCCCCGGCTTCTTTTTGTTGTGAACGACAAACTCAAACTTTCCATTTCCTTTTCTCTGATAGGTTACGCCCCATCCGTCTGCATAATGTCCTTTTCTGCTTCCTCTTCCTCTCGGAGATGTGGCTTTCAGCTTCTTAGCACCATCTTTCGCTACTTCTTTTGCGATTTGCTCGAACTCTTCTTCTGCCAAATTATTAAAATCCTTAAGTTCTTTCATGACAGCTTCTGCCAAACCGTCGATACTTACTTTACTCATCGGAATGCACCGCCCTTATCTTCACGATATCATTTCGGAATTGTACGTTGTCAATTGTTTTGATATTAAATTTCTTTCCTTTCCAAACAATACGATAATTCCTCGTGTCCATTAAATCGAAGAATTTCTTCCATCGGCACACAAAATCAACTGTATTTTCTGCATTTAAAACAGCCGCTTCCCAATACTCTTTCCCAGACAAACCGTTCATGTATGCATAAGCGCGTTTGAATGGTTTCCACTCTTCAATTGGGTTTCCGATATCATCATAGCTTTGCGTCAATTTCTCGAATGTTACTCTTTGTGTAAATGCTCCTGAATCCATCAGATCACCTCCGAATTCGGTGTTGGTACAAGGTTCATTCTGTGCATACCAAGAATCGTATCTACAACCATATTAGTGTTGTTTCTTTGTACGGTCATACTTCGATTATCCCACATATCGGATATAAGAGTTAGCACAGCGATAGTAATATCTTCGTGTTGATCGAGTTGCTCTTCGGAAAGGTTTGTTTGCGATTTACAAAACTCTATAGACGCTTTTTTCATCACATTTATGAGGTTGATGTCTTCAAATTCTAAATTACTCTCTTCTTCTCTAAGATGATTTAGAATTACGTCCTGTGTTATTTCGCTTACTTTCATTTCCCACCGCCTTTCTTATCGGCTTTAAATATCCGCACTCTACTAAAGGTTTTGCAAGGGAACTTCTTAGTTCCCTCACTTCTCCTTTCATCATGCAAATTTCGCCGACAAAAGAGTCTGTTGCCTCGTATTTCATTTTTATTCTCCCATCTTAAGAGCAGCAATCTTCTGCTCATTTTCAATCTTGGCATCAAATTCCATCCAAGCTACAACTCCAACAGCGTGCTGGGTAGCATATTTCTCACGGAGCACCTGTACTTCCATTTCCTCTGTTACTTTAACAGCAAGTCCAGACATATCTCCGTAGTAGATTGTTGTCTTGCTCGCCCCGATATCATCCATATTGTCAGAAATGTATACCGGTTTTCCAAGAAGCATATTGCCAAAAGCAGATGTTGTATCATCCTGCAATAAATATCTTCCGTTCTGGTCTTTTAATTTGCGAAGTGCTGTTCTTGTTTTAGAGGACATAATCCATACTGCATTCTGCTGGAAGGCATCCTTTACTGTTCCCTGTAAATCAATCAATTCATCTGCTGTAATTGCACTATTTGCTTTTGCAGTAACAACATTTTTTACTTTGCTAAGTCCGTCAACTTTTGAAGATTCTCCCTTTAAAAGTTTTTCTTCAACGAATCGCGCGATTTTGTAAGCCATATGGTCAATCACGAATGATACAATATCAAACTGTGAATTGTTCATAAGTGATTTAGATATGAGTGTAAGTGCCCCTACCAGGTATCCAGTCAAATCAATTGAACTGAATTTTCCTGTGCTTGATTCAAGCTCTGTAAATTCGTCATGAAAACCAACTGTGATATCTTCTGTGTCTGTCAGTGGATAGAACGGAATGGAGAGAGTTCCTTTCACATTGTATTTCGTTGCCTTCTCGAGAATCGGACAGATATCGTACACTTTTTTGATGATTTTATTTGCAATTGTCTTTGGCACAACCGCTCCGTTATCACCAAACGTAAGATTTTCTGCACGATTTTCTGTTACAACTCCACGCAGGAAATCGGCAAACTCTACTTCTTCTGCTCTTTCCTCTGTTTCTTCTTCCTCTTCCTCAGCTCTTTCAACCATCTTATCTGCCATTCTATTCAGAATCTCAATGGTCTTGTCGATTCTGTCAATCTCAGAAGAAATTTCCTCTGCTCTTTTCTCCTCTTCCTCTGTAATAGCTCTTTCCTCTGCTTCAAGAGTAGCATTCAGCAATTCAAGCTCCTGTACGAGTTCTGCTCTTTTTTCGTTTAATACCTTAATATTTTTCTTTTTCCTTAGACATTTCCTCCATATTTTTTAATCATATTTTTTAGTTTGTTATTATCCGGCTTTTTCTCCGGCTCTTTTTTATCTTTAAAGCCCACATAGTCAGCTTCAAATTCTTCTGCACGGATTTCAAAGTTTTCTTCTCCCTCTTCTCCTGCTCTAGTTTCCACCGTAGTGGACGGATACCACGGTCTCATTGTGTCATCGATCAGAGATACTTCTTTCAATACTAAATCCGTAATGGTCCGAATCGGCATTCCGTTTCGATCTGCACGTTCCTCTGTTGGTTTCGTAAAACCAAAAGACCATCCACGAAGCCTTTTTTCTTTTGCTTTCTGCACAACTTCCGGATCATCAATCTCGGCGTGTGCTCGAAGTCCCACGACATCTTCTCGAAGTGTAAGATTAGATTTTGTTCCACCCAGCATCTTGTCCCATTTGTGATTTAGAAGAATCTTTACCTCATCCGCTTTTGCAATCGCTCTCCTGAATACCCCAGGCGCTATTCTTTCAATAAAATATCCTCCTTTTCGGTCTGGGATTGGTCGGCTGTCTCTGTCTGCGACGTTAACATATCCGTCGATGATGACTTTTTCTTGTCCTCCGTCTGCTCTAATTTCAATTCTTGTCCTTCTATATTACCTCCTAGCTTGTTAGATTGATTCGTGTTTGGTGTATATACTACTTTTGTTTTCGGGTCATACAAGACATCTTGCAGTCCTAATTTGATAAATTCTAATCCAAGTGGTTCCATGTTTTCTTTTTCACGCACTTCATCCACTTGCATCCATCCAGTTTCGATTGCTTCTTTATATGCACCAAAACGCTTGTCAGCATCACCTTTTGTAAGTTCGTATGTGTCTGCTGCAAAAAAGTAGTCTTCTTTTTCAGCTTCTAGTAGCATGGATTTGTTTAACGCTACCATAAAAGCACCGAGGAAAGTATTTACGCAATATTTTATAAACGCCTTATCTCCCTGCTCGGTTCCAATATCGTCCGGCACGCCAAGGATTGTTCGGATCTCTTCCGCATTTGTTTGTTTGTTTTCATTTAGCTGCATTTCTACCGAAGTGTTAGAGGCTTCCTGGAACTCTAAACCATTATTTAGAATAATTACATTTTCCGTGTTATTGCTGTACAGTTTTCTCCATGCTGCTTTTAGCTTATCAATAGCTTCTTGCGTTAAGTTCTTTGCGGATTTTACAAAGCCTTTCTTATTTCCACCGGTTTTTACAAGTCCTTCCTCATATTTCAGAGAATTATAAGAAACACTCAGTATTTTGCTGTTCTCTTCAACAATTCCAATGCCTTTCACCCCGTCCCTGGTACTCCGAAGGACTCTTACAAACTGTTCCGGGAAATATGTCTTCCCTTGAACAAGGATTGCATATTCTTTAAAAATCACATCAGCATTTGGAGCGTAAGATACATGATTTGACTGAACATATCGAAGTGACTGGATTTCATTCCCAACCCAGTCCACATAGATATTCCCATCTCCATCAAGTAAATAATCTTTTACGAGCGCTTGCTTCATCATGTTTGCGTCAAGTGTATCTCCCGTATCCTCGTTCAATAGATACACTCTACAATCGCCTTTTACTTCTTCAACGCGCTTTTTTCCACGTTTATACAATTTAATCGGCACATTTGCGACAGTTTCCGCAATCTCATTGATCGCTCCAGCAAGTGCTGGAATCTGCATCGCCTTTTCCCTTGTCATTTCATCGTTCCCGAGAAACGCTTTCAATAGAGGCTCTGCGATTGCCGATTCATCAATCGTATTCGGTTCTGCTCTTTCCTTACGTTTAAAAAATTTCCTTACTGATTACTCCTTTCGAAATAAATTTGAAAATCTCCGTCTTTGGATATCTCTATACTGTAAATATCATCTTTCCTGCTTTCAATAATTTCCATCAATGCTGGGTCGATATTACTAATCACAACATGCGGAGTCGTTATTATAGCTTCATCTTTTTTTAAAGCGTATCTCATTCTTTCCAAGTCTTCTTGAGGTAAAACTTTTTTCATTTTAATAAACACAATATCCTCCTATCCTACCTGAACAACAAAATCATCCGAGCCATACATGACGTACTGTTGCAATAAGTACATTGCATTAATCAGACTTACTACCATGTCGACTTTTCCCTCTGATTTTTTCTTGTTCACATACTTATTTCTATTGGTGTCTTCCGTACACCTTGCATTTTGAAAGTTGATTTCCAACATTCTGTTTGACATGTAATGGAATTGCTGTTCAAGAATCAGTTCCCTCAACCATTTTGTCGGCTGATGCAATACAGAACTATGCTGTTTAATTTCAACGCACTCATATCCATCTTCTTCCAACTCTTGCACAGTAGCCAATGCATTCCATTTGTCATATCCAATCTGCTGGATTTCAACACCATACTCAGCTTCAATTTCAACAATTTTATTCTTTACGAATATATAGTCGATAACTTCATTTCCGCATGAGAAACAGTCTCCATTGACAATCAAACGTCTGTAATCAACATGTTCTTTCTTGCTTTTAAATTCTACTTTATCTGTCGGAACGAATCCGAAAACCTTTGCATAAACAACTCCATCAACAATTGTCACCATTGCAAGTGCTGTGTTGTCGTCCGTCTGAGACAAGTCCAAACCAAGCCATACCTTTTTGCATTTCCAAAATTCATGATCATTTTCAATTCTGCAAAGTTTTACTTTTTGAATATCTATATATCCCTCAACACCAAGCCCCTTGTAAAGAATGTTGTTATGCTTACACAAATAATTCTCACGCTTATTCTCATACAAGACGGCAATTGCACGTTTCTTTACGATTTCATCAAATATGTACTTATGTGCATAAGCCACTGGATTGCTTTGATAGATACACAAGTCGTTCGTCTGCCATTCATCACCAATTTTCAACTCGTCATTCGGCTCATATAGTAAAGCGAATGTTCTTCGGTCATCCAATAAGCCGTCCAGTGTTTTCTTCGCAATGTCAATCTCATCAATCATGGCGTTATCATCATTTGGATATTGTGTACTGATGATGATTCCGAGTTTGTTAAATAATGTAATCTGTGAGGACCTCATTGCCTCTATTGGGTATTCATCCATCGCGCCACATTCATCAGCAAGAAACGCGTGAGCCATCTTGCCGTCCATTCCATCATTACTGTAGGCGAGTGGTGTGTACTCGTTGTCATTTAATAAACAAATAATTTGACTTCGCAAAATCTTAAACGCTGGCTCATCTTCGTCATACAGCGCTGGGCTTACCTTTATAATCTTCCGAATCGCAAGTTTTAGTTCGGAAGAAAGCGCCAGGTCTGGAGCAACTGAAAAGAATCGTGAAAAGTCTGATTCCGTCAGCATTAAAAGAATAAAAATAATCGCACTATTAAATGTCTTAAAATTCTTTCGTGCGATTTCCAATACTGCTGTGGTATAGAATCGAATATCCTGTTCTGTGTTTTTTACTTTTGTGCAAAGCGTAGCCACTATGAAAAGCCATGCGTAATCTTCTAGTCCGTCATAGATTGAGCATCTCAAATCAGGATGAATCATAAGTTTTAACAGTTTACAAATTTTTTCATAAGCCTTTTCATCTATAAACGCGTCCGGATCATCTCCATCAGCAATCTTTAACCAGCTCTCGCATTGTTTTTTCACATACACCGGTGCGTATCCTACGTTTTCCTCAACGCACCACTTTGCATAAGCGTATGCCTTTCCGTCCTTAACCACTTAACGCCTCTTTCAGAGCATTGTTTTTCTTTTCAGGGGTTTTTGGAATGCTCCTGAGGACAGAAGCAATAGTCATCACATTCTCTTTTTCAATGTCAAAAAGCATCTTCCTTTTCGCCTGTATTTGCTTATCGTAGGATATAAGCTGCTTCGCAAGATTATCTTGTAATTTCAAAAATTCTTTAAATTCCATTTCATCAGAACGTATTTCCAATTTATCCATTAATTCTTGCACATGCTCTCTTTTTTCTTCGAACTCCGCACATTCCGCAAGAGTTAAACAGTATCTATTAATTACATTTCCGTATAGGTCGTCACTTTTCTCAATTCCAGCGAGAAGCTTGCGAACTCTTAAAAATTCTTGATGTGCTCTCGGATTATTCTTAACTTCTTTTGATTCTTTTAAGATTGTACCGGAAAGAAGAGCGTTTTCTGCCTGCTCCCTAGTTCGCAACTCTTTTTTCGTTCTGTGTGATTTACCTTCTAATTTAATTACACTTGCCGGTTTCGCCGGTCTAGCCATGCTCATCTCTCCTTTCATTCTCATTTTGGGAATAAATTATAAATAAAGGTGGGGCGTCGGTCGTAAAAACACTTCATCAGACTAAAGTGCAACTCCCGGGGGATATCACCCACACACTGGACAGTCAAGCTTGCTCTCTTGTTCTTCTACTATCCTCAGCAATTCTTTACGATTAATCTCTCCACGCTCAGCCATCTCGTGATGCTTGGAGCATAGAGATATTAGATTACTATCATCAAGTCTGTTGTCCCAATCCTCTGCTATAGGTACTATATGGTGCACTGATATATTGTCTGTTTCATATTGCCTATCAGGATTATGTAATCCTCTTATACATACTTGGCAACAGTAGTTGTCACGTTCTCTGATAGTGACACTCTTCTCTTTCCATTTGTGAGACCTATGAAAGTCATACACTTTCTTGTTCTTAGCAGAACGCATTGACTGTCTTTCTCTAATCTTCTGTTCTTTCTGTTTGCACACATATTTACTATCGTGAATTCTTCCGCAATAGCTGCAAGACTTTAACATATAACCACTCCTTTAGTAATTGCAGGAGAAGGAATCGAACCTTCACTTTCGGCTAAGGAGACCGATGAACTTCCATTGCTCTATCCTGCTATAATAATTAGATAACAAAATGGCAACAATCTTTCGACTGCTGCCATTTACATCTGCATACACTTTTCGTTTTTATCATACTAGCATATTTGTAGCGAACAGTGGCGAACATTTATAAAACTTTTTCAAGAAATCTATTATGCATCATTCTGCACCCATCTTTTGTAAATGGTATTTTCTTCCTCGGAAACATGTTATTCATTTTCATTGCCACCATTTCCCATGTTAGCCCGTCCACGTAATACAGTTGGAATATCATTCTTAATTTGCTCTTTTCAATCTGCTGTATATATTCTTCTACTTGTGTTTGTTTCTCTAACAGATCTGTTTCTAACTGTTCCAATTGATCTATTTTCTTTATGTATGCATTTTTCTTTAACTCAATTGTCATCCGTGGTTTTCCTTCGACTCTTGCCGTTCCAAGTGACTTCCTCCCTTTCTTCCCACGTGATACTGTATCTATTACAGTTTCTTTATTGAGTTTTTCCAACGCTCTTTTATCTTTCTCTATCCTTCTTCGTAAGTCTTTTATTTCCTCTTTCATATCTGCGTACTCAATTAGTATTGTTCTGTCCATCGGCAATCACTCCCTTCATGTCGACTCCCCATTTTGTTAAGCACTGTTTCACTCCGTATTCCTTGCGTACATCTCGTTTAAATGCAGCTCTTGCTTTATTAGGAGGCTTGTTTGTTTCCATCTCGTCATAATGACTGTTTCGTTCAATCTTTCGTTCGTCACTGGTGTGTTTTCTCTTCATATCTGATCTCCTTGTAAATTATCCTTGCTCCTTTTGCAATTATGTAGCCTGCTGCCACAAATCCACTTATGACAGTAAGAGCACTCGCTACGAAATCTAATGTTTGTAAAAAGTACAAATTATCACCTTCTTTAAATTTTTTATTTTTTTCGCAAAATGGCGTTAGTTTTTTCAAGTTCGCGTGTATATATAGTAGAGGAGAAAATAACTTTTGAGGTCGGGACAACGGCACTTAAGACCGTGCTCCGCTGTCCTCTACACGCATATTTTTTTACCTATTTGCTCCACAACATCAACCGTTACTCCGTTTCCAGCCTGCTTATATAACTGACTATCTGAATTTACAAATTCGGCTTTTTCAAAATAATCATCTGTCCACCCTTGTAACCGAAAACATTCTTTTGGTGTTAGCCTCCTGATTGCTATATAACATTTATATTTTTCATACCAAATAGCATACACTGTTAATTCATCTGCCACCTGAACGAAAATACCTTGCTTGCAACTTGTGTCTAGTGTATTTGCAATTTGCTTCCCAACCCTTCCTCTCCTAGTCTTGCTATCAGGAACAGAAAGATTAATGCTATCACCTTCATGCGCTACATCGTATCCTTGCTTTGTGGCTTCTTTGACTTTTAGCGCAACACCATGACGGTCTTGTGCTGTCAAAGTGAACATCTCATCTCCATTTTCTTTGAACCGTCTGCCATTCTGCCTTTTTGCACGATCTGGCGTAATAACTGGAATTAATACGGCGTTATTGTTTTGGTTTCTTCCAGTTATACCTTTGCAATCACTGGATAGCAGAGTTTGCGCTATGTCAATTTCACCTTTTACAACATCTTGACTTCCATACTTAACAGGAATTGCAATTTTATTTCCTTCGCCTTTATTCGTGGTAACAGAGCAGTTCAATCCGTTTGAGTCATAAACATTTCCGTTCATGCCATTCCCCGATGGATTTGTATTGCAAACAACAGCAACATGTGGCTCTCTATGCCCTCCTTGCATAGTATCAAGCGCTTCTGTGATTGAATCTTCTGAATACGTCTGCATTACTCTTCTGTAATATTTACTGTACCCTATTCGTTTAATACTACTTTCTCCATCTGTTCCCGTGACAGGAAGTACTTTTCTTGAACCGTATCTTCTAAGATGTCCGATAGTGTATATGCGCTCCCGGTTTTGTGGCACGAACCATTTACTGTTAATATTCTGCCATTCGATATCGTACCCGAGTCTGTCCATTTCAGAGAGGATTGATAGATAGTCGAGTCCTCGGTTGCTAGAAAGCATTCCCTTAACATTCTCATAGATAAGCCATTCAGGTCTGTCTTTTTCTTCCTGTTCTTCCAAGAGTCTAAAAATTTCTCGTATGAGGCTGCTTCTGTCTCCATCAAGTCCTGCTCGTTTTCCAGCGACACTAAAGTCTTGGCACGGTGCTCCGAACGTCCAACAGTCTGCTTTGGGCAAGCTTCTGGCATCCACTGCTCTAATGTCATTTGCGTACCATTCCCCATTCCTATATTCCTCCTTCAATATTTCTTTTTGTCTTTTCTTTAATGTAAGTTTAGATAAGTATTCTCTTTGCATCTCTGTAATCAAATGCATAGACGTATAACTTGCTGTTGCAAATTTATCAAATTCACAAAATCCAACGCATTTATGTCCAGACAATTCTAGACCTCTTCTAAACCCTCCTACACCTGCAAAAAAATCTATAAATCTCATATCTTTTTAAAGGAATCCGACATGTCTTTCCCGGCCGGGGATTCGGTCTCCTTTCTTAAAATCTAATTTATTTCTTTGGCTTGTACGGTTCTGGAAGTGGTTGCCAAGCGATTACCTTCGGATTTTCACATTCCGGATAATTCTCTAAAATCCAGCCCTCCCCATTTACATATGTAGCTAATTCAAAAGCATTATCAAACCATATATTTTCTGCCATTTTCCCACTTACTTGCACCAACACTATTTCCTCACAATCTTCCGGCAATCCATCTTCGACTGGAATCCAGCCGTCATTGCTAGGGATATTTGTGTCTGTCACATCGTCCATGTGTGAACGGATGATTTCTTCAATTTCAGTTGCTATTCCAGTAGCACCTAAAGCAAATAACACTTCATGTCCAACTACAAACTTTTTCTCGACTTCTTTTATCTCTTCCAAAATCTTCTCTAGTACGTTCATTGCTTCACCTCCAACAAATCTGCATTATCAAAAATGTTTCCGTCTTTTCTTATCTTCCATTCGCCATACATACTGTATGTACGTTTTCGTTTTACATCTACAAGCACGAGATTTCCATTTTCATATTTAATTACTCCATATCCTGAAAGTCCGCTACTTCTGATATGTGCAATATCATTCTCCCAAATCTTATTGCCGTTCTTATCCTCAAGTCCGGTGTACTGGCAGATGGTGTCTGGGATAACTTCTACAAGATCATAATCTTCAATCACTCCATTGCGTTCATCAAATATATATCCAATGTATTTTTGATTTTCGTTTCTTTCATTCGTAATAAGATTCCCTTCCACCCATTCGCCGTTATCCAACCTCTTTGCTTTAAATAGTATTTCTCGCATCTCTACACCTCCACTCGTTGCCCACACCATTTGCAATGTCCAGCAAGCGCATCAATATCCATCAGCGAACTTCCACAGTTCGGGCATTCATATTTTTCTCCAAATGCTCCGCAAATTTCATTCAGCCTCTTCGCCGTATCACGTTCTGCTAGCTCCTGTACTTGCTCTGGAGTTAACTCGATGTCTTCGTATTCTGCAAGTCTTGTAGCACATTTTTCATACCCATTACTCCGTAAATCCATTCTCGGGATTGCTCTGTGTTCTTCTTGTATCCATTCTGTTAATCTCTCCATGTTCAATCCTCCCAATATCACTGATTTTACTTCTCAGAAAATCCGCTGCATCTCGAAATCCATTGTTTTCCAGTTCTCGCAGAGCTATATCTGTATTCAGTTTTCTGTATCGTGCATCAGCTTCATCTGCCAAATCCTGACACGCTGCAATTCTCGCAACGTCAATACCGAGGTTATACCTCTTGTTTAACTCAATTGCATAATCCTCTAGTCGGACATAACGCTCACCAAGCCAATCAAGGTCAAATGTATTTTTCACGTTCCTATCGAATTCCTCTTTTAATCTTTTAAGTCTTGTCTCTCCAAATCCGAGCATATTGTGGATGGTGTACATAACTGTCGCAAGCATATTCGTATATAGGTTTTGGGATAACTGCTTTTGGAACACTTCTACTTCTCCCTTATCAGCCCAAATATCAAGTTTTAACATGTTTCTCGTCTTGATCTCTTTTGTCAGTTCATCCAGACCTTTTTCTTTTACGATTTTATGTGCAAATAGCATTCCTTGCATTCTCCACTCAAATTCTTTATTTTGTTTCGCCATGCATTCACTCCTCCTAAAACTCAAATTTCACATCTGACGCTTTCACGAATCCTCACAGCCTTTTCAAACCGTTCCTTTTCTGCTTTATTCCTGCTATTCTTATTCACAATGCAACACGCTTCCGCCCATTCCAAAGCAAATATTTCATAGGCTTTCAGAGTATCGAAATGGTTCATTATCGCTCTTGTACTAAGCATTTCTTCCTATCCTCTCCTGATGCTTTTCATGCATTGCATTTACTACTTTCGCCAGTTCCCAATTAATGCCCTCGCACACACTGCTCATTAATATACTGTCTTTATTTTGCACAAGTAATTGCTGGCATCTTTCCGCGTAAGCCTCGATATCATAATCATTTGTGTATTGTCTAAATGATTTCCAACACGCATTGTATAGTGTTTTCACACGCTCATCTAACTCTTCTATATTCACATTCATCCACCTTTCGTTACAGAAGATACAAAAATCTTATTCTAGTTACATTTTTTTGTATCCGTTGAATCCCTTGTATTTACTGCGTTTGTAAGCGTTTTCGCATCTCGGTTACAAAGTTACAAGCACTTTTCCTATATAGAACACCCTCGGTGTATGGATTTCATTCACACTTTTTCTCTAATATATAGTGTAAAAAAGCCGTGTAACTCGTGTAACTTGTAACCGCTTACTTAAACGGCAACTCTTCCTGTCCCTCGTCAACAGGCTTAAATCCGTCATTATCCATGCTTTCATCTATCTTCAGCCACACGCATCTCGCAGCCGTTCCATTGATTTTTTTAACCTTCGTCTGCTGTCCTCCCTGTGTCTGAATCAGGCATTTCTTATCTGCCCATGACAAGAACGATTTTTTTGAAAATCCACCATCCCTGCATATTTGGTCGAATGCGGAGTTGTAAAAAATAGCATACCCATTATCTATCACTCCCCATTTCTCACAATTTGTCACAGTGTCAAAGCGCTGGTTGTTCATTGCAACTTTATCTTGTATGAAATGGTAGCACCGCTCATTGTCAGACAGCTCATTTCGGTCTATTAGAACCTTTTTTGCATCTTCTATGGAAATGTATTGTCCGTCCTCAAAAATGTATTCTGTGGCGATTTTATCCGCCGTAAGGACAATTGCAAGTGACAGGCTTTGTTTCTGCATTTTACCGGTATCAAACAGCTTCTTTTGAAACTCTGCTTGTATTTCTCGAATGTGATCCACTCCAAGATTCCTGATAATCTCAATAAATCTCTTGCCTGCAAACCCATAATTTTTCTTTACAATGTCAGCCGTTCTCTGTGGATTTTCATATACTTTTTCGCCACACTCTACCTCAAGAATCCTGTTGATTGCACCTCCCTGATTGACATAGCTGCTTAAAGGTCGCTCACCATTGCAAATCATGACATTTCTCCATCGGTTCTCTCGATTAATTCCAAGATCCTTGTTAGAGCGACTCTTTCCTTTTCCGGAACATAGGTCGTAAACAATTCCCTCAAAATTATCTCGGATTCTTGCGGAAGTCTTACTTGTATCGTCTAAAAACATCGGTAAATGATTGAGCATATCTGCCTTTGCTTCCAACGCAACATCCGTTGTTTTAAAATCTCCGATATATCTGCTTTCGTCCGGATTCGCCCAAACTGAAGCAGCTACCATCAGAGAGACTGTCTTACCGCCTTCCGTTTCCCCCCATAAATCTACAAAAAAGGGAAGTCCACCGAGTAAATGAACAAGAACGCTTGAGAAAGATGCGGAAAGTAGAAATTTTGTTTCTATACGTCCTTTTTTGCGAAGTTCTCTCATGTGATCTAGCCAAATTTCAAAATCCCCACATTCTGAAACGCTTTCGAATGTCTGCTTGAACCTTGTATCTCCATCAAAAAGAATCTCTGTATCGTAGGGAATGAATTGATTTCCATTCCACCCAAGCTTACTGGTAGAATACTGAACGTCTATGTAATCATCGTTTCCGTTTTCTACATCTGCCAAGTATTTCACTAGCAGTTTTGCATTTTCAGACGTTACTGCAATTCCTTTTCCGGACAGTGCAACAATCTTGCTTGCAGACGTTACTATGATTTTAGGTACAATAATTTCATTCCAACGATTATTCCTTTTGTAAGCTAATTTAAGCTGCTCTTCCCCAGTTTCAAGATTCTTTAGTCGCTCTATTGGAAGTATTGGATGATAACAAGCCACCTCTTCTAGTGCTCCTGACGTTTGAGCAAAAATCCCATTATCTTCTGCGATCCATCCGCCACAATACATCTTTTCGTAAGGACCGGCGAAGTTCGTGTAGTTTTCTAATGTACAAATCGGTTTCGATTCCTTTTCAAGTTTTTTCATTTCTCGATCTGCTTGATTGTATCCCTTGATCAGTTCGTCAAAATCTGAAACTACACCACATTTTTTCGCTCGCTGTCTTAACTGTATTTTCGTCCTAGAACGAGTAATTGGATCTTCAATAGAGTACAGATTTTCAAATACTTCATCTGACAGAACATCGTCTGCGCTCATATCTTTAATTTCTTTCACTTTCTCACCTCTTTTCATTCAGGACTTCGTGAACATATAATTGCTTTGTCAAAGCATTGGAACAATCACACCACACATCGCTGAATGGCTCGGATTTCTTCATCCAATCTCTGTAAATATCAATCAATATATTGTTCAGTTCCTTTTTTCTTTTTAGCTTTATTTCTTCTTTTTTTCGCTGTTCTTCCTGTTTTTTTAATCTGTAAACAGATAATTTTGATCGAAATGTCGGTTTTTTGTAGGTTCCGCCAAGACTGTAAAATGCTGTCTTAAAATCGCAGTTATCCATTCTTTGAATAAATGTAAATATATCCCCGTTCTCTCCGCATCCGAAACAATGGTAACTGTCTTGATAAATTTTCATTGATGCATCACGATCGCCCTCGTGAAAAGGGCATCGGATAAATCCGGCTCTATTAGGACGTAGTCCGTATTTCTCCACGATTTCACGCATGCTGTACGTGCTTTTAATTTCCTCTTTAGTCATTTATACCGCCCAATATTTCGATAATTTTTTTCCCAGTATCTTTCTTGTCGCAAAACAAAAATTCGCAATTATACTTTCGCTCAAGTGTATTCAGTATCTTGTACAATATTTCTCCTGTTGTCGCCTTTGTTTTAATCGACTCCCACTTGCCGGTTTTCTCGTTTTTCCTTCGCTTTGTTCCTCGCGGATTTTCCCAAAAAATCACATCTTCAAGCGTTTCAATCCCTTTTCCGTGTTCTACTAAGAATATAATTCGGATATCATTTTCGTTCGCCCTGATTAACTCTCTCCGGAATCTGTCGTGGTCTTGGCAGACGTTCGAGCATAATTCGGTAAGGTTCTGTTTTCTATCGACGATAATTCTTGGGTTGTCGTAGTTCATGTAATCTCCGACCATGAGCTTAGACACTGGATGCTTAATTTCATGCTTGTCAAAAGTTTCCACGATTTTTGTAATCGCTCTCGCTTTTTCCCTGCTGTCAATTTGTATAGTCAAAAAAATCACTCCTAGCTGAACGGCATATCTTCGTCAATATCATCCGGAATATTTTCAAATCCATCAAATGACGGAAGGTCGTTATTTTGGCTATTAGAAGAATTTTTACTTTCGCAAAATCCAACCTGTTCTGCAACAACATCTGTCGTATACACTTTTGTACCGTCCTCTTTTTCGTATGAGCCTGTCTGTATCCTCCCGCTTATTTCAATCTTCATTCCCTTTCTGAAATACTTCTCGACAAATTCTGCAGTCTTGCCAAAAGCCACAATATTAGGGAAATCTGCAGTCTGCTCCCCGTCCTTCTTAAATCTTCTGTCAACCGCGATTGAAAATCTTGCGATTGACAATCCGCCATCTGTATATCTAACCTCAGGTTCTTTCGTTAATCTTCCTGTTAAATTTACACTGTTCATTACTTACCACCTCCACATTTTGCTTTAACTCCATACCAGTTTTTAATGATGTTATCGTAGTGCTTATATTTCATCTCTTCAAAGCTCTTTAATCCATACAAATTAAGAAGTTTCTCCTTATCTACGCCATCCTCATCGCATCTAGATTTTAATGCAATCTGTTCGGCGAGTTTAATCACATCTGCTGGATTATCTTGCGTGGTTTTGGGTTTTGTAGTCTTCGCTGCTTTTGTTTCTTTGTTTTTAAGCTCGCTACTATAATTCTGATCAGGGTCATCACCCGTGATAATCTTGTACGCTTTGAGCAATGCGTACTTATCTGCGTAAGTCATGGCCTTTCCAGGGGCCTTGTCTTGTGCATCCACTCCATCGCCATACGTTGTGATGTCGATGTATTCCCCCGGCTTTTCCACATTTACGAATCTGTACACTGTCTCAACGCGCATAAAAATCTGCTTTTTTTCTTTTCCTTTAGCGTCTACCGATTCAATCACAGATGAATCTATAACCTGCCTGCTAACTGGATAACTGTAAACCCCATGCTTCACCTCGATTGGTTTAACAGCTGCTAAGACATCCGCCTCTCCAACCGCCTTGTAAGAGCTCTGCCCCCATCCAACATTTAGGTTTTTTGCAACCGCCGTAATTTCCTCGGTGATTGCGCTCATTTTTTCAAAAATATTCATTTTATTCCTCCTTGTCGTACACTACTCTCTTTGCGCTTTCCAAAATCAAAATACTTGCCAACTCTTTCATTGACAGCGTAGATTCGTTGTAAATTTCAACTAATGCGTTATATGCATCAGCCGACACACGAACTACTTCCTGTTTTGTTGTTGTATTTTTCTGTCTTGCTGGAATATGTATCTTTCCATCACTCATTACACGCACTCCATTTCCTGTTCTGCATCAAAGCAAAAAATATTTTCAACTCTGCCCTTATGGCACTTTACCTCTGTTTTATTTCCTTTATTAACAACTTGGTCAACTTCGAAATTTACGAAATTGTCATAATCTCCGTATTCGATACGAATCACATCTCCAACAACTAATTCTTTCGCCTTCTTATTTTTCACCGTTTTCTCCTCCACTTCCTCTATTCCTAAAATTGCGAAAACCTCACTTATATTTATTTTACCGGTTTCACAACGTGCATTTGCATATCTCTCTACCGCACGAATCAATGCAACTGCCTCTTCTGCCGGGATATCATCATTGAACTTATATTTTCCCATCTATGCACCTCCTAACCCAGCTGGAAAAACTCAACATTGTTATACTTAAAAGCAACGCGCCCCAAACGGTTTATGTATAGATCAGCTCCTACCGCTATCGCCATATCTTCCAAGCCTTCGTACACATGCACACCGCTTGTTACTCCAGTGCATATTTTAATTTCATCGTTAAAATCTTCGTATTCTATCATTTCTTTGTATATGGCAGACTGTTTTAATACCCATTGTCTCAAATTCATTGACTTTTCCTCTCTTCTGTTTATGAGTTATCCGAAAATCTAAATTCCATCAGATCGGCAATCATTAAGTATTCCTTTGCCTTTTTCGTTTCCCCATGTGTCTCTACTACCTTTTTACGGAATTCTGATAAATTTCCATAAAAACAGCCACATCTTACACCTATGTTTCCATCTTTTAATCTGAAAAAGGTTGTTGTTCTATGTTCTGAGCCAAAGACATGTACTGTTGCAAAATCATCATCTCCATACACCCAAGCATTGCCACACACCTCAGCATCGTCACACACCCAAGCATTGCCACACACCCAAGCATCTCCATACACCCAAGCATCTCCATACACCCGAGCATCTCCACACACCCAAGCATTGCCACACACCCAAGCATCTCCATACACCCAAGCATTGCCACACACCTCAGCATCGTCACACACCCAAGC
>ERZ1036412.267-NODE-267-length-49454-cov-90.486832_pt1 | contig 49454 bp, 46 predicted proteins | sample MGYA00514218_ERZ1036412 | MGnify/ENA primary metagenome ERZ1036412 (study PRJEB33795, sample SAMN09464944) | human gut metagenome | host: Homo sapiens | place: USA: Stanford, California | collected 2016-11 | study: EMG produced TPA metagenomics assembly of the...
CTCATTAACTTATCATAGAAGATCTCAATTTACAGACTTTTTTTCATACTCTCGCGAAGACATATCCCACAGCCTGATTTAATAATGTATAACGTTGTCCGAATTCTGAATTGCCGCAATTATTTTCTGTGCTTCTGCTGAAGTAAAGTAATTCCAGGTTGTATCCGGAACTTTCAAACAGCATGTATAATCCAGATTTTTATCCAAAGTAATTCCTTCTTTTTCCAGTAGCACTTTTACCTGTTTTATCCCCCGATGGTCATTTGGATAAATCTGTGAAATCACAAATCCCATAATCTATTGCTCCTTTAAGAAATACAAAAAGTATGTAAAGGTCAGCAGGTCCGCGCTTCCTCCGGGCGAAAAATTTTACTGATAAATGCCCTGTCAAGAATCTCCAGCATATCTTCCTCCGGATAAGGATTTCTTTCCAGAATTTCTTTTATTTCTTCTGTCACCTGAAGCTGAGTTTCCCGATTGCTTCGCGCAATCAGATTTGTATCTACCGTAGATACCATCAATGCCAACAAAGCTGCGCACCCTGCTTGTTCCAGAGATAAACCTTTTTTCAGTCCTCTTTCCAGAGCCGGTAATCCAGCCTCCATAACTGCGGGAACCCCTTTTTCCGCTTGACCGCGGATTCCTGTGATTCCATATTTTACATACAGTTTTTCTCCTGTTGTTCCGGCATTCTCTTCTGTCACTCCCCGAAAATCATGTTCAACAATTCCTTTTGTCATCGCTGCACATTCTCCCAATACAACTTTTACATTTTTCCCGGGGAAGACGACCAAGAGCACCATAAAGTATTCCAATAGAGAACAACGCACCTTTATGTGTATTTACACCATTTGTAGCCTGATTCATATCATAACCAGCAATTTTTCCTGTCCAGCGCAGTCTGCGAAAGGTTTCTTTTGGAGGTTCCTGGGCTGTTTCCATTCCCATCTGTGCATACTTCATACAACAGGCTTCTGCAAGCCAGTTCCGCAATCCTCCGGCTATCCTGCTCCTGAAATTCCTTCAGCAGGAGTTCCTTTGTGGTCTGCTTAAGCTCTGCAACAGAATGGGTTCTGCTTCTGGCACATTCCTTCGCCGGGTTACCACAGAGCAGACAGGTTCTCGGACTTTCGCCGATTTCCATACGCTCTATATGATTGCCATTTTCATCAAGAACATCCATATCAAAGAGACGCCCAACCGACAGATTATTTTCTATTTCCACTGTTATTTTTTTTATCTCCACAGCATTGCCTTTTACACAATAATAACATACATTTCCCGTATTTTCGCAATAACATTCCTGATGCAGACATTCTATTCCGGCACTGACAAGCTGATGTCTTAAAATATCACAGCCATATTCAAACGCCCGGTATATTAACCTGTCATTTTGTCGTCTTCTTTTTCACATTGTTTCCGGTTTCTTATTTGTGCAGAGGGTCCGATAGGAGGACGGACCACTCTGCTTTTTATAACAGATACGATTTAAATTATTCTGCAAATTCAAATGGTTTGATCTGGCGAACCACATCCATAATTGTGCCGTCACGTGCTTCAATTATACCTACTACACGGTCTGCGAACTGAACCTTTTCCGGTTCTCCGACAATAGAATATGCGATGTCGCGCAATTCTTGGATCGTCTTTAACGGAATACAATCTGCTGCCTTCAACGCTTCCAGAAGGTCCGGTCTGCGCGGATTAACAGCCACACCATAATCTGTAACCACAATATCAATGCTTTCTCCCGGTGTTGTAACAGTGGTAACATCAGAACAGATTGCCGGGATTCTTCCCTGCAGAAGCGGAGCAAGTACAATCGTACATTTTGCTCCGGCAGCTGTATCCGGATGTCCTCCCTGTGCTCCTGTAATCACACCGTCAGACCCTACTACTACATTACAGTTAAAGTTTACATCCACTTCCAGTGCCGCCAGAATTACATAATCCAGTTTATTAACAAAAGAACCTTTGTTGAACGGATTTGCATACGCTCCCGCACTGATTCTGAAATGATTCGGATTCTTCACATTTTTGATCGCATCCAGGTCGAAATCCTGTGTATCCAGCAGACAGCGGACCATACCGCGTTCCAGAAGATCACACATAGGTTTTGTCAGACCGCCTACACCAAAGCCCATCTTGATTCCACGATCTTCCATTATTTTGGTAAGAGAAATCGTAGAAGCAATCGAAGCACCGCCTACACCTGTCTGATAGGAAAAACCATCTTTAAAATAAGGAGTATTGGCAACTACCTGTGTACAGTATTCCGCCATCAGAAGCTTTCTCTGATCTGTTGTCGGTTTTGCCGCCCCTGTTGCAATTTTTGCAGGATCACCGATTTCATCAACAACACATACATAATCCACTCTCTGCATCGGTATATGTGCCGGATAATTCGGAAACGGCACAAGACAGTCCGTAATCGCAACTACTTTATCTGCATGGTTTCCATCAACATGAGAATAAGAAAGAACACCACAGTCTGCTTTACCGCCGATACCACGACAGTTTCCATAATCGTCGCAGGTCGGTGTACCGATAAATGCAATATCAATGTGCGCTTCACCTGTAATTATGGCTCTTACACGACCGCCATGAGAACGCATGATAGCAAGACCTTTCAGTTTTCCCTGTGAGATAGCTTCGCCGATCGCACCACGCACACCTGATGATTCAATATTGGTAACCGTTCCGTCTTCAATCATCGGAACAAGCGGAGCGTGCGCTTTTCCAAGAGAGCTCGCACAAATAGTAATGTCTTTCAGTCCCATTTTATGAATTTCTTCCATTACCATATTTACAACTTTATCTCCATCTCTGAAATGATGATGGAAGCTGACTGTCATTCCATCATGTGCTCCACATTTTACAAGAACATCATGAATGGAATCTGCCAGTTTACTCTCGGTGTTATTCATAATCGGTTTTACATTAGAACCTACTTTTTTAAATTCCACACCATCTTTATAATGATTGCCCTGGAATACTTCTTTTCCGGTAATTTTCAGAATTTGTTCCGGAATGTCTCTTCCTACTGCATTAATCATTTTACTGCACCTCCTTATACACGCCGGATGCCTTAGCCAGCTCCAGTGTACGTTTTGCACCATCATAAAATGCAATATCGATCATCTTGCCGTCTACGGCAAATACCCCGATGCCCTGTGCCTTCTTGGTTTCAATTTCATTAACAACCTTCTGTGCAAAGGTTATGTCTTTCTGAGATGGTGTAAAAATTTCATGTACAATATTGATCTGACGTGGATTAATAATAGATTTTCCATCAAACCCCATTAAGTGAATTCCTTCTACATCTTTACGGAAACCTTCCATATTATCCAGATCTGTGTAAACAGTGTCAAAGCACTGTACGCCGGCAGCTCTCGCGGAAATCACCATCTGAGAACGGGCTCCCATCAGCTCAATTCCGGTACCTGTAATGTTGGTCTGAAGATCTTTTGTATAATCTCCGCCGGAAAGCGCAATACCAAACAATCTTTCAGAAGCAGTACAGATATCATAGGATTTCAGAACACCTTTTGCGGATTCAATAGCAGCCATGATCAAAACGCTTCCTTCCGGACGATCAAATTCCTTTTCAGCGGCTACAATCGCCTTTTCCACTGCTGCCACATCTTCCGGACATTCAGTTTTCGGAATACGAATGGAATCACAGCCACCTGCCACTGCACAGCGGATATCCTCTCTCCAGAGATCTGTATCGAGACCGTTAATACGGACAACTCTTTCACATCCATGATAGTCCAGTGTTTTCAGCGCATGGTACAGGGAAAATCTTGCTGCGTCTTTCTGATTTTCTGCTACTGCATCTTCCAGATCCAGCATAATGGAATCCGGTTTATAAATATACGGGTCTTTAATCAGACCTGGTTTCTGAGCATTTAAGAACATCATGGTTCTTCTCAGACGTTTTTTATTTGGACAATTCATCTGATCGCACCTCCCCATGGCAAATCCTTAAACTGCTGCATAGAACGATATACAGCACCCTCAATACGGGCTTTGATGGTACAGTCTAATGCACCCTTGTCCACAATTTTGATTTTCACACTGTCAATATCAAGATTTTTTAATGTTTCCATTGTAACTTTTTTAATCTGATTTCCATACTGGTTCAGCACAGAACTTTCCAGTTCAAACTCGATACTGCCGTTTCCAGCCTCTACAGTAACCTGACAGTCACTGGATTCCAATGTTCCGGCTATTGCCGGCCTGATAATTTCCATGATAAAATCTCCTTTTCTTAATAAAACAGTCCGCCCAGATTAAAGAGGCCAAGAGCTGATAAAACAACATTCAGCAATACGTTTCCAACTGAAAGAAGAAACAGCTGTTTAAACATTTTGTTCAGCTCGTCATTTGTTGTTTCTTTTGCTGCAGAATAGGAAGACATGATAATCGCACCGCCTGTTGATAATGGGCTGATTGCTGCTGCAAAGGAAGTCGCTACAATTGCGGAAATCAATTCCACATAGTTTACACTGCCTGCAAAAGAGGCTGCTACATCTGCTGCGATCGGGAACAATGCCGGCATAACCACACCTGTTGTAGAACTTACCCAGGATAAAATACCGGAAGTTGCAGAAAGGATCGGAGTTGCTGTTTTTTCATTCATCATTCCTGTCAGGAAATTTGAAATCAGTTCGATACCGCCAAGTGTGTTGATTACATTGATCAGTGCACCTACGCCACAGATAAATACCAGTGTTCCCCATGGAATGCTCTTAATGGCTTTCTTTTCATCTGCACATCCCAGAAGAATCAGTACTGCAGCTACAACAAAGGCAAAAAGACCTGTATCTAATTTAAATCCGATACAGCAAACTACCATAACAATAATGCCGATAATGGTATATCTCTGTTCACGATTAAATTTAGGAATTTCAGAAAGCTTCAGAGGGTTGTCTGCTTTTACTTTATAACCTTTAAATGCCACATATAAAATCAAAGTAAAGATAAAACCGGAAATCAGTGTACTCAGAAACAGGTGCAGGCCAAATCCGGAATATCCTAACGGATCAGAAAGACTTTTTGCAAGAACACCAGTCAAAGACAACGGTGATGCACATCCTGCATTCGCACCCAGTTTTGCATACAACGCAGTAGCAATTGGATTGATTTTCATTTCAAATGCAAGATACATTGCAAATGTAGTCATTAGGATTCCGGCTGCAATATGTCCCGGTCCGATTGCGGAAATAAAAGCGGACAGTACAAACATAAGGATTGGAATCAATACGGTATTTTTTCCTACAAGTGCTACAATTTTCTTTGAAAACAGTTCCAGCGTTCCATTATTCGACGCCATACCAAACAAAAAGGTGACACCAACAAGTGTTACAAACATAGAACTGCTGAAACCATTAGAGATTTCTTTTGCACTCATATCACCTATGGTACCTAAAATAAATGCTACCCCTAAAGAAAGAAAACCCAGATTAACTTTTTTAATAAATCCAATAGCAACAACCATCACCAATACGATCAAACTAATAATTGCAAGATTCATGATGAACTCCCCCTATTTAATATGTGCGGTTCCGTCCATCAGCAGGTTTGCTGTACGGAATCCAAATGTATCTGCTACAACCGGCTCTGCGCCGTTTTCCTCATAATCTACGCCACACTCCAGAACACCGCTGGGATGTCCGATACGGATAAACTGTGTATCCACATTTTCAGAAAGCACCTGATTAACAACACTTCCCGGAACAACCGCAGCAGCTGCTGTACACATGGCCCCCGTCATGGCATAGCTTGGATGTGCTTTCTGCATAGACATCATTCGTGAAAGCAGATCAACGTTTTCTTTGGAAATAGAAACACCCTCTGCTGTCACATAATCTGCTGCCTCAGCAACAAATGTCATTTTCGGAATCCCTGGAGTTTCCCAGGCGGAACGGGTGTAATCTTCAATCAGACCAATCATCACAGCTGCAAGTCCTCTTACTGTTTCCAGTAAAGCAAGCTTATCCGCATCTGCATTTACTTCTTCCGGAAGTTCAAGACCTGTCATCCCCAGATCCTTCGCTTTTACAAATACAAGCGGATTGGCTGCATCTACGATTGATACCTCTACTTTTCCAAAATTGGGAACCTCCAGAATATCCACTACATTTCCTGTGGGAAGAAGTCCGTTTCCAAGAGTTCCTGCCGGTTCAACAAACTTCAGTTTGATCGGAGCCGCTGTGCCCGGAACACCGGCAATGGCAAAATCACCATCATACACCACACTGCCTTTTTCTGTCTGAACATCTGCAATAATGACTTTATTGGTATTTGTGTTAAAAATTCTTACCGGAGTTGTTCCCTCTTTTGTCTGAATAAGACCTCTTTCAATGGCAAATGGTCCCACACCGGAAGAAATATTTCCACAGTTTCCTTTATAACTTACCAGGTCCTTATCTACCGAAACCTGTGCAAATGTGTAATCCACATCCGCATCCTCTCTTGAGGATTTTTTTACAATTGCAACTTTGCTGGTAACGGACTGCGCACCGCCAAGTCCGTCAATCTGTTTTTTATCAGGGCTTCCCATCATGCTAAGAAGCAGGGAATCCCATTGGCTCTTATCTTCCGGAAGGTCTTCTTCCAGAAGGTAAACACCTTTACTTGTTCCTCCGCGAATAATCATAGCCGGAAGAAGGAATCTGTTTTTATCTTCATTGTACATTTTTCTTCCCTCCCATGTCTATGCTTTATGAGCTTTGTTATAATTGATCAGAGAACCACATTGAATGATTTCTTTTTCTTCATCTGTCAAAGGTGCAATTGCAAGGGAAAGCTTCTTTATTTCTTTTCCGATTACATATGCCGGAATATCACTCATGTCACCATCCAGTGCTTTTTTAATATCCGGGACAAAGATATAATCGTCGTCTTCAAAGTCAGGATTTCCATTCATGATAAACGGAATCATGCCCCAGTTGATCAGATTGGAACGATATCTTTTAGTTGCATATTCCACGGTAATATTTGCTCCGCCAAGAAGAACTCTCTGACAGGAAGCAGCCTGTTCTCTGGCACTTCCATCGCCAGGCTTTACAGCATAAATCGTACTGGAAAGATCAATTTTTTCTTCCTGAATTTCTTCAAATCCGGAAATATTTCGAATCCTGGAAATAATATCTGCAACTTCTGCCGGACAATTTCCTGCTTTTCTTGCCTTTTCATTTTCCATTACCGCTTTTGCTTTTCCCACATATTCCGGAACACGGCGACTGAGTGTAAATTCTGCAAGTCCCATCGGATTGGAACGGAAAGAACCTGTTTCACCGGAAGGGATCAATTCATCCGTAGTAGTAACCGGATCTGTAATATATGCACATACTTTCAGAAGCATATGGTCGTTTAATTCCGGAAGTTCCGGCCAGTCTTTAATGTTCGGTCCACAGATAACGGTTTCTTCTGAACACCCTTTGCCCACACCCTGGAACACACGATGCTGATATGCTTTTGGATCATAACGATATTCCGGACATTCAAACTCATAACCAGCTTCATCCGCTGCCATAATCCGTCCTCCATTTGCTGAAGAAACTGCAATGGAACGTGCATCCATCAATGCAACACTTGCCAGCTGTCCATTACCTGGTTTAGAACCTTCTCTGTTCGGGAAATTTCTGGTGGTATGTCTGATAGAAAGTCCGTTATGTGCTGGTGTATCACCTGCTCCAAAGCATGGGCCACAGAATGCTGTCCGAATGGTTGCTCCTGCTTCAATCAGATCCGCCAGTGCTCCATTTCGTGTCAATTCCAGCATAACGGCCTGACTGCTTGGATAAATTCCAAGTGCATATTCATCCGTTCCGGTACTCTTGCCTTTCAGAATATGTGCCGCTTCCATAATGTTGCTGTATGTACCTCCGGCACATCCTGCAATAGTTCCCTGATCAGCATAAAGCGCTCCGTTTCGCACCTTATCTCTGAGATTCAGCCGCAGGTTCGGATTTTTAATCAGTTTAGAAGCATTTTCTTCAACTTCATGAAGAATATCATCCATATTTTCATTTAATTCACGTATTTCATACCCATTTGACGGATGGAAGGGAAGAGCGATCATGCTGTGAATAGTGGATAGGTCTATGTAAATACATCCGTCGTAATGGGCAGTTTGTGCCGGATCAAGCTGTCTGTAATCTTCCGGGCGGCCATGTTTGTCCAGATACGCTTTTGTATCTTCATCCGTGCGCCAGATACTGGATAAACAGGTTGTTTCCGTTGTCATAACATCGATACCGTTACGATAATCTGTTGACATGGAAGAAACTCCAGGTCCTACAAATTCCATAACTTTATTTTTTACATAGCCGTTTTTAAATACGGCACTTACAACGGCAATTGCAATATCCTGCGGTCCGATACCCGGATTTGGTTTTCCATCCAGATACACGGCGATAACTTCCGGATATTCTGCATCCCAGGTCTGTTCCAACAGCTGCTTAACCAGCTCACCGCCGCCTTCACCGACTGCCATCGTTCCCAGTGCACCATAGCGAGTGTGACTGTCCGAACCAAGAATCATTTTTCCGCATCCAGCCATGCTTTCACGCATGTACTGATGAATAACCCCCATATGCGGCGGCAGATAAATTCCACCATATTTTTTACATGCAGAAAGACCGAATAAGTGGTCATCCTCATTAATTGTTCCTCCAACTGCACAAAGACTGTTATGACAGCAGGTCAGTACATATGGAAGCGGGAATTTTTCAAGACCGGAAGCTTTCGCTGTCTGTATAATTCCCACATAAGTCAGGTCATGACTGGTTATAGAATCAAATTTGATTTTTAACTGTTCTTCATTTCCACTGACGTTATGAGCCTGTAAGATACTGTAAGAAATAGTTCCTTTATGAGCATCTTCTTTTTTTCTCATCAATTCAGGAGCTGCCTGAGATTCCGGAACCAATGTATTGCCGTTCAAAAGATAGACGCCTTCATCATAAAGCTTAATCATGGTTTTTCTCCTTTACTGTACGTTTATCCGGGAAGTGCACAATTCCCTGACTGCAAAGGTACCTTGCCTATGAATCCATCATAACAAAACAATATTTGATAATCAAATTCATAGTATTCATAAAAATCATTCATTTTACTCATTTATTATGTGGAATGTTTACAAACATTTATCTATTTTTTATGTAAAACTCACAAAAATTGTGTTTTTATATCAGAATTCCTAAGTTTTTTTTATCCAAGTCCTGCGCTTTCACTAATATTCATATTTTTTATATTTTTCATTCATAAAAGGAATATTTATTGAATTCCGTTTTTAGGTATGTTATACTTTTGAAAAGGAGGTTTTTCTATGGAATTTCGGGAATTTCAATATGTCATCGCAATTGCCAAATATCAGAATATAACAAAAGCTGCCGAATCTCTGTATATCGGACAGCCTACATTAAGCAAGTTTCTCAAAAATCTGGAAGACGAACTTGGCGTCAGCCTTTTTCGCAAAGCCGGTCATAAATATCACCTGACCTATGTCGGAGAACGATATCTGGAAAAAGCAGAGCAGATCCTGCAGTTAAAATCCGATCTGGATGTGGAACTGGCTGATATCGTTAAAAGAAATGTAGGCGTATTACGTCTTGGTTTTCCCACCATGCGCTGTACCTATATGCTGCCAGCCATTCTTCCCGCATTTCAGGAGATGTATCCCAATGTAAAAATCCAGATTGTGGAAGGACCTTCCGCTGAGCTTGACAAAAAACTGTTAAACATGGAAGTGGATCTTGCTTTTTATAACCAGCGTTTTGGAGACACCAATCCATTAATCCAGACAGAAATTCTCGGAGAAGAAGAACTTCTGATCTGTGTAAAAAAAGGCCACCCTATGGAACGTTTTGCCCAGCCAAATCCTGCCAGCAAATATCCCAGACTTGATGTTCGCCTGCTGCAAAATGAAACCATTCTGCTAATGCTGAAAAATCAACGGACCCGCCAGATTATCGACCAGTATCTTCACCAGCAGGGCGTTGTTCTTGAAAATATCCTGCATACCAGCAACATTCCTGCAATCATGGAGCTTATTTCTGTTGGATATGGTGTCAGCTTTTTATTTGAACCTCATATATTACATCATAATTTTAAAAATCCCATCTCATGCTTCAGCTTCGGAGAACCGCGGACTACCTCCGCATTAGTCGTTGCAACCCGCAAAAACAGTTATCTCCCATCTTTTGCCAAAGATTTTATTGAACTGGCCAAACGCCTTTATATCAATATATAGCCTGCCGCCAACAGTTTTCTAATTTTTAGCCGGCGCAGGGAATTAATGCTTGACAAATCCCTGCGGCGGTCATATAATCCTAGAAAACCTAGTGATTAACTATGAATAAAAAAGAAAGGCCCTGCACGCCTGTGAGGGAACGGTGGAAGCTATGTCTAAGATTTATAAGGGAGCCATTGAACTGGTAGGCAACACCCCATTGGTAGAGGTGACCAATATCGAGAAGAAGGAGCGGCTGAAAGCGCGTCTTCTGGTGAAGCTGGAATACTTCAATCCGGCCGGTAGCGTTAAGGACAGAGTTGGGAAAGCCATGATTGAGGATGCGGAACGCACCGGCAGGCTGAAACCGGGTTCTGTCATCATTGAGCCCACGTCAGGCAATACAGGCATTGGCTTGGCTGCTGTGTCTGCGGTCAAGGGCTATAGGATGATACTGACCATGCCCGATACCATGAGCGTGGAGCGCCGCAATATACTGAAGGCATACGGGGCCGAAATAGTTCTGACACCCGGTGAGAAGGGAATGAGCGGGGCCATTCAAAAGGCGGAGGAGCTGGCAAGGGAGATACCGGACAGCTTCATACCTGGGCAGTTTGATAATCCGGTGAACCCAAGGGCGCATATGGAGAGTACGGGGCCGGAAATCTGGCATGACACGGACGGGCAGGTAGATATATTTGTGGCGTCTGTGGGAACAGGAGGAACCCTTACAGGTACCGGAACATATTTGAAGGAAAAGAATCCCCGCATCAAGGTTATAGCCGTGGAGCCATCCACATCACCGGTTCTTTCCGGAGGAAGCGCCGGCCCCCACAAGATTCAGGGAATCGGAGCCGGGTTCATTCCCAAGGTGTTGGACACCCATATATATGATGAAATAATAACCGTGGACAATGAGGCGCCCTTTGCCACTGCGAAGATGCTGGCCAGGACAGAGGGACTTCTGACCGGAATTTCATCGGGAGCAGCCCTGTACGCAGCCATTGAGGTTGCCAGACGGCCTGAGAATGAGGGCAAGACCATTGTCGTGCTGCTTCCTGACAGCGGGGACAGGTATTATTCCACAGCGCTGTTTGTGGAGTAATCAGGATTAGATATTAATAAGAATCACACGGTTTGCGGATGCGCCGGACGCTGTGACGGCCCCGGCGCCCAAGGATAAGGTGGTCCAAGCGGGCAGTCTTTTCCCGTCATGAAACAAACATCAATGGAATAAGATGTAATAAACAAACGGACCTGGAACTGATATATGAAATTCCTGATTTTTTTGTCAGAGGCAATGGTCCCTCTGATGATTTTTTATATTGTGGGCTTTGGCCTTTTGTCCGGGCGTCCGGTGCTGGACGATTTCATCGACGGGGCAAAGGACGGCATGAAGACAGTAGCCGGTATCCTGCCAACCCTGGTGGGACTTATGGTGTCGGTGGGAGTCCTCAGGGCATCCGGTTTTCTGGATTTTCTGGGAGAGCTGCTTAAGATGCCTGCGGCCCTTTTGCATATACCTCCCCAAATCGTACCTGTGGTCCTGGTGCGTCTGGTATCCAACTCAGCGGCCACAGGGCTGGTGCTGGACATATTTAAGGAGTACGGTACAGACTCCTCTCTGGGACTTATTGCATCCGTGCTCATGAGCAGTACGGAGACAGTGCTGTACTGTCTGAGCGTATATTTTGGCAGTGTAGGCATTACCAGGACCAGGTACGCATTGGCCGGGGGGATGATTGCCACGGCGGCGGGAGTGGCGGCCAGCGTGGTACTGGCCGGTGCGGTTAGATAAAGCTGCGGCCGGTGCTGTCCGGAGCATAAAAAAACATTGCAATATCAAGGGTTATTGACTATAATAGCCATAGAAAAAGGGAATCCGTTGTATGTGCGCCCTGTATATGATTATATCAGGGCCTTAGGGTGTGCCTGCGGGCAGCTGGAATGGACATTCCGGCTGGACGATCCGGACATATGCTATCGTACAGCGGGTTTATGCTGTGAAGAGAAGAGGAATAAGGAATGAAACAGTATCTGAGCCTGCGGGAGCAGTATCCCCGCTTTGCTTACAGAGGATATGAGATAGAGGAAAATGACAGCTGTCTGAGGATCACATACCGGTTTGAGACAGTGGGACTGTCCGAGTTTGCGCCGGTGTGGGTGTTTCCGAAGGCAGAGGGGGACTGTCACAGATGGTCAAAAGACAGGCTCATGCAGGACATGATATTTTCCCTGGGAATGGTGGAGCTGGTGAGCTACTGGAAAATTGCCTGCCCGCCCACAGTGGCAGTGGAGGCCGGATGGCTGAACCAGGACCAGATTGACTGGTGGAAGGATCTGTATTTTAACGGATTGGGTGAATTTTTCTATGTGAATGGCATAGAGGAAGCGGATCCCAATCATTTTATGAATATCCGGTGTGCAGGCCAATGTGAAGAGCGGTGTGCAGCATGGGGTGCGGAGATAGATGGGAATGGGAAAGCGGCGGGCATCAGCGCCGTAAACAGTGATTCCCTGGCATCCGGCGGGGTCCTGGTTCCCATTGGCGGAGGAAAGGATTCCGTGGTGACGCTGGAGCTTCTGCGCTTGGCGGGAAAGACCATCTACGCCTATATCATCAATCCCAGGGGAGCTACCATACACACCACCGAGGCGGCGGGCCTGGACGAGGCCCATGTCATAAGTGCAAAGCGTACCCTGGACCCCAATATGCTGGAGCTTAACCGGCAGGGATATCTGAACGGGCATACGCCGTTTTCCGCGCTGGTGGCATTTTCCGGCATCATAGCTGCCAGGATGCACGGCCTGTCCATGGTGGCCCTGTCCAATGAATCCAGTGCCAACGAGAGCACGGTCCAGGGAAGCACGGTAAACCATCAGTATTCCAAGAGCTTTAAGTTTGAGGAGGATTTCCATTATTATCAGAACACATATCTGAGGGGTAGCGCGTACTATTTTAGTCTGCTGCGCCCTTTGAGTGAATTCCAGATTGCCAGGTATTTTGCGGGGCAGAAGCAGTACCATGGCATATTCCGGAGCTGTAATGCCGGAAGCAGGACTGACTCCTGGTGCGGACACTGCCCCAAGTGCCTGTTTGTGTACCTGATTTTGTCGCCCTTTCTTACGCCGCAGGAGGTCATGGATATTTTTGGCCGGAACATGCTGGACGACTGGGACATGAAGGAAACCCTGGACCAGCTCATTGGGATAGAGAAAGAGAAACCGTTTGAGTGTGTGGGCAGCCGCGATGAAATAAATACAGCCATAGTGCTTACGATCAAAGAGCTGGAGGAAGCGGGCGAAGCGCTGCCCCGTCTTCTTTCCTATTATAAAACCACGGATTTGTACCGGACCTATGAGGCCAAAGGGGACCAGTACTCATCCTATTATGACGGGAATAACCTGGTTCCGGATGACCTGGCGCGGCTGGTGAGGAAATACTGTGCAGACGGCTTATAAGGAGAAAGAACGTGATTGAGAAGATAGAACCCTGGATTAAGGGGAAGCGCATACTGCTTCTGGGCTATGGCAGGGAAGGGCAGTCCACATGGAATGTCCTCAGGCGGCTGGGAACATATGAGGTCCTGGATATAGCGGATTTAAAGGCTCCGGCTGCCGTGCCGGAGGACGGTACGGTGTGGCATACCGGCCCGGATTACCAGAAGTGTATGGATGACTATGATGTTGTATTTAAAAGTCCCGGAATTGTCCTGGAACGGCCCGAAAAAGAATACAAGTGCAGTATATTGTCCCAGACAGAGGTGTTTTTCCAGTGCTTTCGGGATCAGATTATCGGAATCACGGGAACCAAGGGCAAGAGTACGGTCACGACCCTCCTGTATCACCTGCTTAAGCAGGCGGGCATGGATGCCCTTCTGGTGGGGAATATAGGCATACCGGCCCTGGACCACATGGAGGAAGTGAAGCCGGACACAAGGATTGTGTTTGAGCTTTCCTGCCATCAGCTGGAATATATGACGGTCTCGCCCCATATAGGAATTCTGGTGAACATCCACGAGGAACATCTGGACCATTACGGAACCATGGAAAAGTATGTGGAGGCAAAACACCACATTTTTAAGAACCAGCGCCCGGACGATATCCTGATCTGCAACGTGCAGTGCCTGCCGGAGGAGGGAACCTGCCCCTCCGGGCTGATAAGGGCGGGCATGGACGGCAGCGGCAAAGAGCTGGATGTGGTTCAGGAACAGGACGGCACCTGGATTCATTTCCGGGGAAGGAAATTCTGCATACCCACGGATGAGATTAAGCTGCTGGGACAGCATAATTATTTTGACATCGGCGTGGCCTATGGGGTGTGCAGCATACTGGGAATCGATGACCGGGTTTTTGCCCGGGGGCTTAAGACGTATGAACCCCTTCCCCACCGGCTTCAGTATATTGGGGAACGGGAGGGCGTGAAATATTATGACGACTCCATCTCCACGATTTGCGATACCACCATTCAGGCCCTTAAGACGCTGAAGGATACGGATACAGTACTCATAGGCGGCATGGACAGGGGAATCGACTACAGGGAACTGATTGAGTATCTGTCGGAATGTCCGGTGCCGCATATTATCCTGATGGAGGCCACGGGCAAGAGGATATACCAGGAAATACATAAATATTATCCAGAATTTAAGAACAGGGCCAGGCTTATACTGGCGGAGCATCTGGAGGACGGGGTCAAGCGGGCGCGTCAGATAACGAGGCCCGGTACAAGCTGCGTGCTGTCTCCGGCCGCTGCCAGCTATGGCATCTTCCGGAATTTTGAGGAACGGGGAGAAACATTTTCGCGTCTTGTATTTAAAAAGTAAATCTGGATAAGAATGTAAATGAAACAAAAAAATCACAACCTTTTAAGAATTTTATAAGGATTTAGGGGGTTGTGTGAACACTTAAAATACTGTACAATCAGTAAGAAGCTTTTGAAGCAGAAAGTGAAAGGGAGAAACGTGGGAGCTTACGAGACGCTGAATGAAGTTTTGGTTAGCCTGTTCCGCGATGTCAATGATATAGAGCAGAAGGCAATTATCATCTCGGAATTTAGTGATATTACCAATAACGATATGCATGTCATAGACGCCATCGGCATAGACAGGCCAAAGAACATGTCATCCATTGCCCGGGAACTGTCGGTCACGGTGGGAACATTGACTATATCCGTGAACAGCCTGGTGAAAAAGGGCTATGTAGTCCGTAACCGCAGCAGTGAGGACCGCAGGGTCGTATTCATATCCCTTTCAGAAAAAGGAGTTAAGGCTTATTATCATCATAAGAAGTTCCACGAACAGATGATAGACAGCGTGGTAAAAGAACTGACAGAGGAGGAGCTGGAGGCCCTGGTAAAGGCGCTGACAAAGCTCAATACCTGGTTCAGAAGCTTTTAAGAGGATTATTTAAGGAGGCTTTACAATTATGAAAAAATGGTTGATTGGTGTCATGACCGTCCTGATGGCAGTATCCCTGGCAGCCTGTACACCTACCACTGAAAAACAGAAAAAAGAAACCACCGCTGCTACAGCAGCTAAATCCCAGGAGGATATGGTGCCGCCAAGCACAGGCGGAGCCAGCGATAAAGTTCCGGACCCCAACGTTATGCCGGTAGCTGTGATTTCCGTATATCACGGCGGCGAGGGAAGTCTGGTGCAGGATATGGACTCCCTTGATACGGAAGGGCTGGACGCACAGCTTCTGGTAGACAAGCTGATTGAATACGGCGTGCTGACTGACGGTACGAAGGTCCTCAGTTTTGACGTTGAGGGCAAGGATGAGAACGCGGTCGGAACCCTGGACTTAAGTCAGGCTGAGAGCGCAGAGGGATGTTCCGACAAGATGTTCCTCACTGAGATTGGCAATACCTTCACGGAGAACTTTGAGCTGTCCAAGCTTAAGCTTAAGGTGAACGGCGCCAATTATGAAGGCGATGACATTAAACAGGGAGATAGTGACTATCTCACCTATAATGCGGACTATGAGTCTGTTGAATAAATAAGTGAAAGAGGCGGCTGCCCGTAAGTGGAGACTCCACTTGAGGGCAGCCGTCTCTGATCTTCTGTCCTTATAAGGCATTTACAGCTCCAGGCGGTAAATACGGCTGGGACGTCCCTTCATCAGGGACTTTTTTCACCTACAATCTGGGCAAAGCCATTCTGCTGAAGGGCGTTGAGAAAACGGTTGGTGTGTTGGCCGCCGTGATCTGTAAGGTGCAGTCAAACTCCTGGGTCGTGATCTCCCTGGCTCCAATCAGTTCCAGGGCAGACCGTGAAATGTTCGGTAATCCGTTCAAGCACCTGCTGTGTGGTATGGATTTCAAATCCCTGCAATGTTTTCTTTAACAGGATACCGGTGGTATTCTCCCGGCTAAAGTCCAGGAGAAACTTCTTCTATATCCAGGCTGCCGCCGCATTGGTGATGATTGTCTCATCTGTATCCAGCAGTTCATCCAGAGTCATGTTCTGCAATATAGAGGCATACATTTTTTCGTGCTGGATTTCTTTCTCCAGATACCGGTTGGCGGACTTGAAATACATATTGGGAATGCAGAAGGAGTAGTCGAACATGACGCGGGTCAGGTCCGTATCACGGTTCTCATTGCTCAGCGTCAGCAGCTCCCGGCAGGTTTCCGTGGATTTTTGGGAAATGGTAAATATCTGCTTCTGCCGGCATTACCTCCAGCATGCCCACCCTTCTTACCAGCAGGATATTCGGAAACAGGGATTACAGCCTTATCTATGGAATGGCGGTTTCCGTGAACCGGTTTGGCGGCGTGGCGGGAACACTGCTGGTATCCCTGATCTATGACATTACGAAAAACTACAGTATTATCTGGCCTGTCTGTGCGGTATCCATGGCATTTACATTGGTGGCAGCCCTGGGATGCATAAAGCTGTCACGGAATAAGATGGCTCAGGAGATGGGGCGGGAGCAGCCGTCTTAAGCTTTGTTGATATGTGATGTGAAGTTAAAAAAGCCATGCCTCTTTCCGGTTGGGGATAGGGGCATGGCTTTTTTTAATATAAGATTTCCCATGATAAAATATCATTATTAAGTATGCCGGTAATAAGCAGGCCGGTAATAAGCAGCACTGATATTAGAATTTAGCCATGGCTGCTTCATCTGCAACAACGATCACATCGTTGTGGAGCTGGAGTACAGATGCAGGAACATGAGGAGTTACAGGGCCGCTGAGCACATCATGGAGGATCTGAGCCTTGTCAGAGCCGCTGACAACCAGAAGAATTTTTTTAGCCTTCATAATGGTTCCGATACCCATGGTATAAGCCTGCTTCGGAACCTCGTCAATGGAAGCAAAGAAACGCTTATTGGCCTCGATGGTGCTCTGGGTCAGATTCACACAGTGAGTGGTCTTGGCAAACTCTTCGTCCGGCTCGTTAAAACCGATATGGCCATTATGTCCCAGACCCAGAAGCTGCAGGTCAATACCGCCCAGGCTCTTAATCACGTCCTCATAGCGGGAGCATTCCTTATCGCTGTCAGACTGGGTGCCGTCGGGAACATTGGTACAATCCATGTTGATGTTAATGTGCTTGAAAAGATTGTTATACATGAAGTAGTAGTAGCTCTGGTCATTATCCCTGGTAAGACCTCTGTATTCATCCAGGTTCACGCTCTTTACACTGGAGAAATCCAAATCGCCTTTGTTGTACCATTCAATCAGCTGCTTGTAAGTGCCGATTGGGGTGGAACCGGTTGCCAGACCAAGAACACAGTCAGGCTTCATCAGTACCTGGGAAGCGATGATGCTGGCTGCCTTGCGGCTTAATTCTTCGTAATCTTTTGCTTTGTAGATTTTCATAATAATTGCCACCTTTCCATACATTATTAGTAGTTGCGGTGCCCCGGATTTCCAGAGGGTCACTGCTTTGGAAAAAATTTTTATTAATCTTTAAATACAGGATAACATTTTCCTAACATACTTTCAAGGGGTAAATGCATAAAATATTTATAAAAGCAGATAGGCCGTGTTCAGGGCAGCTGCAGATTATGGGTGCGAGGAGTGAAAGTATGACCAATTATCGGAGATTGATATCTTATATCTACGCCTATGAAGGTGAGGTAAAGGGAAAGAATATCGGGTTTGCCAAGCTGGAATCCCGGAATGGGCAATGCAAACTCAGCGTAAATGTAAAGAAGGTTTACGTTGGAAGCAGCGACCTGGGGGTTTATCTGCTGGCTTCGGGAAAGGAGATTTTCCTGGGCAGTATATTTATCCGCAGCGGATGCGGTGAGTTCCGCGCCGTGGTAAATGTGGAAAATGCCGCTGATTCCGGCTGCAGCATGGACCAGTGCTACGGTCTGACCATACACGAACAGGGGGATACATGGCGGGCATATACAACCATCTGGGAGGATGCGGTGGCCCATGCAGCGGAAGTGGAGCTGGCGGATGTGACCTCCAGTAAGCTGGGAGATGCAGAGGCGCAGATACATAGAAAAATGGAAGAACTGAATCAGGAGCTGCGGTCCGGGGAAAAGGCAGCGGAAGGCGGGGACGGTCCTGTGCTCAGCAGTTCTCCGGCAGAGGTCCGTCAGATGCGCGTTGCGGGAAAACAGAACGGTACACAGGAATCCTCTTTAAAACGTGCCGCGGAGACTGTGGAGGCCGTACAGGAGGCAGAGGTATCGGCCGGAATGTCAGAGGAAGTATTCCAGGCGGAGGATGAGGCCAACCAGACAGCAGAATCCAGTCAAAGGACAGAAGTATTGGAACAGGCAGCGGAAAAAACAGTCGGGGCAGAAGAAATTGTATCGGAGTCAGTAGAGGCAGAGCCGGCCGAAATGTCCGAAAATCAGAATGAGCAGGGCGGCAGCGTCCAGCAAAACAATCAGGAGTCAGAGGAAGCTGTAAAGCAGATGGAGACTTTTGGTACCCCGGATGCCGGAGGCGATTTGGCGCTGGAACCGGAGCTGTTGCCTGATGCAGAAGACAGTATGGAGCTGGAGCCGGAATCCCTGCCGGATGAAATGCCGGATGGAATACAGGAGGCACAGGAATCAGGAGACATCCCGGATTCCCGATTAGAGTGCCAATCGGAGAAGGAGGCAGAGCCGGAGAAAACAGTGGTTTTACGAAATAGAGGTCCGGCGGGAATCATGCCAATAGAAGATGTGGAACAGACGAATGGCATGATGACGCCAAATGCGGGTAGAGAGCAGGAATCAGACCGTGGGGCCTGGAAAGACAAATGGAATTTTGGGGAGCGGCAAAAGCCTCAGCACAGCTGTGATGAAAAGAATGTGACATCTATAAGAGAACAGCTTTTTCAGGAAAATGAAAGAATGCCCCGTGAGCCTCAGACCGTCCAAGACCCGCTGAATATGGGAGCGCCCAGGCAGGAAGAAATGGTTCCTGATACCCGTATTCCTCTGCAGCCTGATAGTATGCCGGAAAACAGGACGGTTCCCAGACCAAACATAATGACCAGGCCCGGGATGCCACGCAGGCATATGCCTGCGGGAACAGTGCATACGGGTTCTTCCGGAGGCCAGTTGGAGAAGGAACGGCTGATGGAACAGTATCCGGTGAATCAGCAGCCATCACAGGGAATGGGACCAATGAATCAGCAGCCAATGCGGAGCCGTCAGTCTATGCCGGGGCAGCAGCCAATGCCGGGTCAGCAGCCAATGCCGGGTCAGCAGCCAATGCCGGGTCAGCATCCAATGCCGGGGCAGCAGCCAACGTCGAATCAACAGTCAAGGGCACCCCGCCAGCTGATGCCGAGCAGTCAGATAATGCCGTCACGTCAACAAACGCCGGGGCAGAGTTCGATGAGCCAGCAGCCGGTACCAAATCGGCAGCCAATGCAAACCCGTCAGCCAGTACCAAACCAGCAGCCGATGCCAAACCAGCAGCCGATGCCAAACCAGCAGCCGATGTCAAACCAGCAGCCGATGTCAAACCAACAGCCCGCACCAAATCAACGGCCACAGAACCAGCAGCCCATGCCATCCCGGCGCCCGGTAAACCAACAGGTATACCAGGGCAGGAAGCCCTTCATGCGGCCGGCCGGGCCGGAGACCGGTGACAGCGGCGAAACAGTTGGGCAGGCTGAGGAAAGAGTGCCCGTTGTTGATGCAGGCGAGGAAACCATGATACTGGGAAATTTCCAGGAGTTAGAACGGCTGGAGCAGGAAGAACAGCAATCTGATTTCCCGGGCAGGCTGTGGGATGGCTTGCGCAAGCGGTATCCCAAGATACAGGCATTTGACAGCGCCAATGGGTGTGAGATTCTGACAATTAAGCCTCAGGATATCGGACTGCTGCCACGGGAGAACTGGAATTATGGCAATAACAGCTTTCTGCTGCACGGATACTATAATTACCGTTATCTGATATTAGCCCGTATCGGAGATGAGACAAAGGGGCGGACCCGATACATACTTGGGGTCCCCGGCAATTATTACAGCAATGAAAAATACATGGCATCCATGTTCGGCTTTCCACATTTCGTGCTGGCAAGAAAACAGCCGTCACAGGACGGCCGCTTTGGATACTGGTATACGGATGTGCGGTTAGAAAACCAGGATTAAATAATTCGTCCCTTTCGGTACGGTCTGACTTTGCCGGAAGGGGCGAAACATGGATGCAATTAACTTAAATGCCATACAAAATTTATCACATAACCCTTATTCGGGTTAGTAATCAATTCCCCGCAGGGAAACCTGCCCCACATAGGGGCGTACCAAATCAGCAAACGCCGTCATTTCATCCTTTGTAAAATCTGAATAGACTCCGGGGACAAGTACTTCTCCGGATTCCGTGAAACACTGCAGGTAGTATTCAGGACAACCCTTAATCCACGGTCCAATCTGCCTGAAATCATCCGATGTGTGAAGACCGCGGACAACGGTGGTCCGAAATTCGTAGGGAACGCTGCCTGACAGCAGAAATTCGATACTCTCATCTATCCGTTCCATGGAAAGACCGGATACCCCGGCTGCCTCTTCATAGTGGTTCCGTCCGGCTTTAATGTCCATTGCAACGCAATCCAAAAGCTCTTTGGCACACAAATCTTTCAGTATTCCGGGCATGTAGCCATTGGTATCCAGCTTCACAGCCAGTCCCAGGCTTCGCACCTTCCGTATGAACTCCTCCAGGTCCGGCTGTAGGGTAGGCTCACCTCCTGTGATGCAGACTCCTTCCAGTACCCGCTTGCGTTTTTCCAGGAACGCCAGGATATCCTCCTGGGTTTCATATTCTTCTGCGTCTGAGCCCAGAAGTCCGCTGTTATGGCAGAAGGGACACCGGAAATTACACCCTCCTGTAAATATAGTTGCGGCCACCCTGCCCGGAAAGTCCAGCAGCGTAGTCTTTTGCAGTCCGCATATTTTCATAGCCTCTTAACCTGTCCCTTTTCAATTTTTGATTTATTCTTTATAATAAAAAAGTATAACACACATGAAGCCTTAAAAAAAGAGGAATCAAATCATGGCAAAAGGGCCAATTGATATAGGAGAGGAAAATATGGCATTAAATCAGGAAGATATGGCATCGAACCAGGAACCCACAGAACCAAACCGCCAACCCCGCGACAGAAAGGCAGCAGAAACAGAAGCAGCCCGTCTAAAGGGGCAGGAAACACGGCGCAGGAATTATGAAAAGAGAATGGAGAAGCAGCGTCTTGCGGCCCTTGCGGCAGAGGAGCAGCGTTTGAAGCAGAGAAAGCGGGATGAAGGGTTTATGAGGGAGGCGCTTCGCCAGGCTAAAAAGGCGGCCGCCATCGGGGACGTGCCCATCGGATGCGTGATTGTCTGCGGGGACAGGATCATAGCCAGGGGATATAACCGGCGTAACGCGGATAAGAGTGTGCTGTCCCATGCTGAAATTATTTCCATTAAAAAGGCATGCAAAAAGATGGGAGACTGGCGTTTGGAGGATTGCACCATGTATGTGACACTGGAACCATGCCCCATGTGTGCCGGAGCGATTGTGCAGGCGCGTATACCCAGGATTGCGGTGGGATGCATGAATCCCAAGGCCGGCTGCGCGGGGTCCGTACTGGATATGCTCCATGTGCCGGGATTTAATCATCAGGCAGAGGTGGCGGAGGGGGTGCTGGAACAGGAATGTTCAAAGCTGATGTCGGATTTCTTCCAGAACCTGCGTGAACGCAAAAAATAATTTTCTTATTGTAACGGTGCAGGACGGCATATCTTCTTGAACGAAAAATCCGGTTAAGAAGCACCGTCCTGAACGATTACCGTTTATTCTGTGATTTTTTTCATTGCCTGACTTGCTGCGATGAGGATTGGATCATAAACAGGAGCTGCGGGAGGGGCGTAAACTAAGTCTAATTCATTTATCTCTTCTACAGTCATGCCACAAGTAATTGCAGTTGCGAGTACATTAATTCTTCCTGGGATACTTTCACTTCCAATGCCCTGAGCACCCAGAAGGAGGCCGGTTTTTTTATCCACTATCAGGCAGATGTGATTGTCGCGGCCGCCAGGATAATAGGAAGCGCGGTCTGCTTTCGTGATGCTGACCGATATCGCGTCAAATCCCTCTCTGACTGCTTGCTCTTGTGATAGGCCAGTTGCGGCAATAAAAAGCTCAAACACTTTTGTCACCATGGAACCCAATACTCCCTTAAAGGTGTCATGTCCGCCGGCCACGTTACCACCCGCAATACGTCCTTGCTTGTTAGCGGTTGTACCTAGAGGAACGTAAGCTGGTTTTCCTGTAATCCTGTTTTTCATCTGTACGCAGTCTCCACAGGCCCAGATATCCTTGTGGCTTGTGCGCATCTCATCATCCACAATAATTCCTCCATTCAGGCCCAGTGCAAGTCCGGCTTTCTCGGCCAGAGCACTGGCCGGTTTTACGCCAGCCGATACAAGGATTATGTCTGATGGTTCGTTCTCTCCATAGGCTGTCCGAATACCTTTGGCTTCTCCGTTTTCACAAAGGATTTCAGATATCTGTGTGCCCGTGTGTACTTTTATGCCGCGCTTCATAAGAGTATCCTCCAGCGCTTTAGAAAATGCGTTGTCTAAAAATGGAAGGAGTCGTGGGAATTGCTCATATAAGGATACAGAAAGCCCGGCTTTGCTCAGCTCCTCGGCGGTCTCAAGTCCGATAGCTCCGCCGCCGATGATACAGACTCTCCCATTTTCCTTTGCTGCAGCTTTTAGACGGATGCCATCTTCCATGTTTCTCAGATAGTATACTCCATTTGAGTGAATTCCGGGAATAGGCGGTACTACTGGTATTGCTCCAGTGGCAATCACCAGTTTATCATAAGGATGTATACTGACTCTGTCTGTATCTAAATTTTTTACAGAAACCTCCTTTTTTTCCGGGTCAATGAGAATCACCTCATGGTGTATCCAGGCGGATATATTCCGCTTGCTTTTTAACGATTCTGCGTTAATTGCCACCAACTCATTGATATCATGAATGATTCCCCCTACAAAATAGGGAAGACCGCATGCTCCATAACTGACAAATCCGGATTTTTCAAAGACTTGGATCTCCATGTCAGGTTTCTCTTTACGTGCTCGGGATGCCGCGCTTAGGCCAGCAGCAGTACCTCCTATAACAATCAATTTCTCTGCCATGTTGAACCTCCGGTTTTCAATTCTTTACTCCATATTTGTCAATGACACCCATCTCACCCATCAAATTTTCAAGCTCTTTCAGTTTGTTACCGGCATAATCCTGATAAGGCTTTCTCAGGTGTCCTCCCGGAAGGCCAAGAATATTTAAAGCAGCTTTAATGACAACTGGATTAGAGAAAGTGTACAGTTCCTGAAGAAGAGGAAACCATTTAAAATAATTCTCTCTGCATTCCTCAATAATTTTCATATCCGTCCAGGGGCGGGAATACAATGCCGCTTCCTCTGGAATGATATTACCGCCAATATTTGCTGTTCCGGTTCCGCCTACAGCTAGGGTTGGAAGTACAATAGAATATTTCGGGAAATCACAGCACATAATCTTAACTTTACCTTGACAGAGACGCTGTACCTGAACCAGTTGTTCTACATTTGGAAGAGCTTCCTTGTCGACTACAAAATTCGGATGTGCATCGGATAGTTTTTTAATTGTTTCCGGCATAACCTGAACTCCAAGCCTGGAGGGATTGTTATAGATACCACATGGTATGCTTACAGAACTCATACAAGTATCCATATGAATAAAAGTGGCTGTCTGGTTAATCAAAACGTATGGTGGAACTGTAAAAATGACCCCGTCAGCTCCCTCCTTTTCACAATATTGGGCGAAATCTGTGCTTGCCTGTGTGGTCATAGATGCTGCACTGAAAAACACAGGAATTCTTCCGTTTACAATTTTAATCACTTCATGTACGATGGCTTTTTTCTCTTCCAATGTAAGCAGGGTCACCTCCCCTGCCGAACCAAGAATGAAAATTTGTGAAGTCCCATACTTTATTTGACGGTCAATCAGGGTTTCAAAACCATTAAAATCAATTTTATTATTCTCTGTAAATGGGGTAGGCATTGCTACCCATGAACCGTGTAATTGGATCATTGTTTATCTCCTTTTTCATTATTCAAAATCGACCCCAAAGAAATCTAAAGCAATACCAGCAAGTGTAAGTATACCTGTGGTGAGAGCTTTTCGGTCACAGTAAAAGTGAGGGCTATGGAGCCCCCCATAAGGCCCCCCTTCACTTCGTGAACCAAATCTAACGAAAACACCAGGTGCCTTCTGCATTACAAACGCAAAATCTTCGGCTCCCATACTGGGATGTTCCAGCTCGATTACATTTTCATGACCAAGAAGTTTGCTGCCGCAGCGCTTTACCCGATCAACCCATTGGCTGTCATTAATTAGCGGAGGAGGGCCCAGTTTGATGCTCACTTCTGCATCACCCCGTCCAGCTGCAGCCACACCTTTACAAATTTCGGGAATTCTTTTTAATATATGCTCCCGGACTCTTGAATCCAGAGCGCGGATAGTGCCCTTTAATACAACGGAGTCGGGGATAATATTAAATGCGTTTCCGCCCTGGATGGAGCAGAGGGAGACAACGCCAGATTGGTCTGCCGCAAGCTCACGGGATACCAGCATCTGCAGTGCCTGTACAATTTGGGAAGCTAACAGGATGGGATCGATAACTGTGTCCGGATGGGCGCCATGCCCGCCTTTTCCTTTTACTGTAATAGTAAGCTCGTCTGAGCTTCCCAGAATTGCGCCATAGCGCACTCCAATTTTGCCAGCACATAAGTCAGGTGTTACATGCAAGGCAGCCACGCCGTCAATGGTATGGAAGTCAATTTTGGGGCTTTCAGCAAACAGTTTTCCACCTTGTAACGTTTCCTCTGACGGTTGAAAAAAGAATAGAATGGATCCGGCAATCTGGTTTCTGTAATGCTCAAGAACTCTCACTGCTCCCAATAAAATGGACGTGTGTACATCATGTCCACAGGCATGCATTATGCCGTCTGTCCTGCTTCTCAGTTTATGGTTCTCATCTTCTTTTATAGGGAGGGCATCCATGTCTCCTCGAAGTGCGATGCAGTGAGCAATGCCCGGTTTCGTTCCCTTTATTTCCACCAGAAGTCCGGTTTCGCCGATATGCTCAATTCTGTCAACATGAGTTTTTGCTCGCAATTCTTTTTCTATGAGAGCGCTTGTATTGTATTCTTTAAGTCCGAGCTCAGGATTTTCGTGGATTTGTTCGCGGATTGTATTAATTTCAGGTTCAAGTGAAGCGACTAATTCATGTATTGTCATGTTATCCTCCTTCTTGCTACATTGGTATCTTAAGTATCTAAAGTCCGGTCCAACCTATGCTCTGAAGAAACATTAGTGTAAAAAACGCCAGAATTATCTGAACAAGAATAAGAGGCATTGCCTTCTTTAAGTATTTCCCATAAGAAATACCTGCAAAACCTAGACCTCCCATCAAAGTACCGATGGTAGGAATGACACAGTTTGTAAATCCATCTCCGAACTGGAATGCCTGTACAGCAACCTGTCTTGTAATGCCCGTCAAATCTGCAATTGGAACCATAATTGGCATAACTGCTGCTGCCTGACCGGAACCGGAAGAAATGAAAAAATTAATAAGAGCATTAGCAAGGAACATGAATCCTGCCCCTAAGACAGCACCCATGTGGCTGATTGGTTTTGCCAGCCAGTATACAATTGTATCCAGAATCATGCCATTACTCATTAGTACAGTCAGGCAATTTGCAAAGCCCACGATGAATGCAGCGCTTACTGTACTTGCGCAGCCTTTAATGAAACGGTCAAAACCTACATTTATATCCTTGCAGCTTACACATCCTATTAAGAGACAAACGACCAGAAATGTTGCGGATATTTTGTCAGCGCCCCATTTAAAATTCAATGCGCCGATTACTACCGCAGCCAGACCTGTCGCCATACACAGCATAGACAGTACCTGAACTTTTGTTACGGGGGAATCACCTAATTCACCGTCCTGATATCCCATGATATCATTTACTTTCAAGCCTTGCTCATAGTTCAGGCTTCTGAAAGGGTCCTTTTTTATCTGATGGAGATAAAAGATAACGAACGCATAACTTAATGTAAAGTTTACGATATGGAAAATCACTCTGGCACTGAAACCGGAAAACAGTGGTACCTCTGCTATTGACTGCGCCACCCCCAATACTCCCGCATTAGCCCAGCCGACATTAAAACCGGCAAACTGTCCGAAGAAAATCATAAAGAATCCAAGAGTCTTATCAAATCCCATTGCCTGTGACAGGAAGATCCCAATGGGAATTAAAACAAGGGTTGCATTTCCGAATACACCAGTGGCTCCGCCCAGGGACATGAAAAACATAACACAGAAAATAGCTATTTCTTCTCTGCCCTTTACAGCTTTTGCCAATTTCATAAAAATTGTGTCAATTGCTTTTGTTTCTGTAATCATGTAAACTGCTGCGCCTACAAACAAAATCATGTATATCAGGCTGGACTGATTTTTAAAACCTGTTACCAATGCCTGAAAAATTTCCCAAGGTCCCTGAGGATTCGGACTAATCACATGGTAAGTGCCAGCCACAACCTTTGTTACATTATCTTCTGTCACACGTTCATAATTTCCAGCAGGGACAATCCATGTCAAAATGGCTGATACAATTGCTAATAAAAACAAGATTGTGTATACGTTAGGGAACCATGACTTTTTATTGCGTTCTTTCATACCGTTTCCTCCTATTAACTAATTTTTGAAATTATTAATCCTACCCACCTTTCTGTCAAATAATTATTAAGATAAGTCTAGCATATTTTTAGTAATGTTACTGCTTCCTAATTTACAATGAAAAAACATATAAAATACATCTTTTTGTACATTAATTTAAAAACAGTTTAAACAAAAAAGACTCATGATAAAGTCCATGAGTCCTTGGATATATAATTTAATATAATTTTACATTTACTATACAAAATATTTATAAAAGTTCGACAGTTTCTGCTATTCCATCACCTTATTGTATGCAGCAGCATTAATCTGCGTATTGCGATTTAAAATCCGGATAAAATCCTCATTACATAATTCCTTTATGGTTTTGCTTATTGTGATTCTGGAACTACCGATAATTGCGCTCAATTCCTGTTGCGTATAATGAACCTTTAGATTATACCACTTGTTTTCCAATAGATAGGACGTATCAGCTGTGGAACAGAATAAGCGTTTTAAGCGATCCTTACAGGAATTAAAAGCCAAGCTCTCAATTTCATGGCGCATAATTAACATTTTTTTTGAGTAACTCTCAAGAATGGCTTCGCGGAAAACCTTATTTGTATCAAGCAGTATCTCATAATCCTGATAGGGAATGATGCGAACACGAGTTTCCACTTCTGCCTGAGAAAATAATCCTGTTGATTCCCGAAGTGACAACGGTGTTTCGCCATAAAACCACCCATCAGAAAGAGTATATAGAATCTTTTCAGTTCCGTCTGTCCCAATCATGTAGTGGCGTGTTCTGCCTGTGATTATATAATATACCCCCTGAAGCTTTTGACCTGGTGTCAGAAAAATCTTCCTTGCAGGATATACACATGTTTCCCCATGACATTCAATGAGTCGTTCTAATACCGCATTTCTTTTATTTGGCAGAGTAAAACTAGAATTATCTAACTGCATCTCCACTCACTCCAAGTATAATAATGGCATATCCTTTATTGAAGCTATAATTAATATTTTTTTGTTTAACTAATTGCTGTAGATTATAGCACAAGCTTCATTCACCTGTAAAGGGGGTTCTTTTTTGAGTCATTGCGCACAAAAGGGCCAATTGATATAGGAGAGGAAAATATGGCATCAAATCAGGAAGATATGGCATCGAACCAGGAACCCACAGAACCAAACCGCCAACCCCGCGACAGAAAGGCAGCAGAAACAGAAGCAGCCCGTCTAAAGGGGCAGGAAACACGGCGCAGGAATTATGAAAAGAGAATGGAGAAGCAGCGTCTTGCGGCCCTTGCGGCAGAGGAGCAGCGTTTGAAGCAGAGAAAGCGGGATGAAGGGTTTATGAGGGAGGCGCTTCGCCAGGCTAAAAAGGCGGCCGCCATCGGGGACGTGCCCATCGGATGCGTGATTGTCTGCGGGGACAGGAACCATGCCCCATGTGTGCAGGAGCGATTGTGCAGGCGCGTATACCCAGGATTGCGGTGGGATGCATGAATCCCAAGGCCGGCTGCGCGGGGTCCGTACTGGATATGCTCCATGTGCCGGGATTTAATCATCAGGCAGAGGTGGCGGAGGGGGTGCTGGAACAGGAATGTTCAAAGCTGATGTCGGATTTCTTCCAGAACCTGCGTGAACGCAAAAAGAAGTAGAGGATTGTGCAATGTGTATATATAATGCGGATATAATATAACAATACAATCCATTATTGACAATAAGCCCCATATATGATAAGGTTAATCTAATGAGCTTGAACAAAAACATCATGAGAGTGAGCAGAATGAACAGTAAAATACAGCGTACATCTCTTCAATCAGAGATAATCCGATATATACAGAATTACATCCAGGAAAATGGTTTAAAACCAGGTGACCGCCTCCCCTCACAGGAAAAACTGATAGAGATGATGGGGGTCAGCAGGACGTCCCTCAGGGAAGCCATGAAGACGCTGGAAGCCAGGAACGTACTGGAAGCAAAGAACGGCAAGGGCATCTATGTGGGAAGTCAGGAGGTCAATGACCTTTTGAGGCTGATTGATTTTGCCAAGGAGAAGGAACTTCTCCTGGACACCCTGGAGGTACGCAAGATATTAGAGCGTGAGATACTCCGCATGGTGATCCACTCCGTTACCCAGGAGGAGTTAGAAGAACTGGGAGCTATAACCAGGGTGCTGATGGCAAAATTCCGTCGTGGAGAGCAGCAGACCGCAGAGGATAAGAAGTTCCACTATACCATCTACCGCCTGTCCCATAACCAGGTTATGTATCAGCTGATTCTGTCCATCAGCGGCGTTATGGATAAGTTCTGGGAATTTCCCTTGAACATGGAGGACCCGTTTTTGGAAAGCCTTCCTCTTCACGAGGAGCTTTATAATGCCATCTGCGAAAAGAATGTCAAAAAAGCACAGGCCATTAATGAAAGACTTTTGGATGCTGTGTACAGAGATATCCGTAATAAACGCTAGTATTTTATAGTTGTACCCAAACCTATATTATAGCATATAGCATATAGGATTGTATATTATTTACAATTAACCAGGGGAGAAAGAGGTAATGATATGACAAATCAGAATGAGTATCTAAAAAGTACAAAGCTAATCACGGCCCACTATGGGGAAGAGTACGAGCATTATTACAATGCTATCGTTCCCCCGGTATTCATGAATTCGCTTAATGTATTTGAGACCCTTGACGATTACTATGACTTTGACCGTACAGACAAGCACAAATATTGCTACGGGAGGGTGCAGAATCCTACGGTGCGCATACTGGAGGACAAGATAGCGGCCCTGGAGCACGGCGTGGGTGCCCTGGCTTTTGCATCCGGTATGGCGGCTGCCACCACGGCAGTCCTTACAGCCTGCAAGGCAGGCAGCCATGTGGTATGCCTTCACAATGCATACGGCCCCTTAAAGGACTTCCTCAGCAAATACTGCAGGGTACACCTGGATATTACCCTCACTTATGTGACCGGCGATACGGTGGAGGAATTTGAGGCGGCTGTGACAGATGCCACGGACCTGATTGTGTTGGAGAGTCCGTCTTCAGTGGTGTTTTCCCTTCAGGATATACGGGCCGTGTCCCGGATTGCCGGGGAACACCAGGCGCTGGTCTACATAGATAATACGTTCTGTACCCCGATTTATCAGCAGCCCCTGGATTTGGGGGCGGATATCGTGATGCACACCACATCCAAGTACATTGGAGGACACAGCGATATTATCGGAGGTATGCTGGCGGTAAAGGACGAGGAACTCATGAAAAAGCTGACTGCCAACAGGGAGCTTTTGGGCGGAATCGTGGGCCCTATGGAGGCATGGCTTATGATAAGGGGACTGCGGACCATGGAGGTCAGGCTGGCGGCGCACCAGGCCGCGGCCATGGAGGTGGCAAAATTCCTGGAGGCCCATCCCAAGGTGCGCCGGGTCAATTATCCCGGACTTCCCTCTCATCCCCAGTATGAGCTGATGAAGCAGCAGCAGACCGGCAACACCGGACTTATGAGCTTTGAGATTCATGGAACCACGGAGGATGCAATAAAGGTGGCGGAGAGTCTTAAGATATTCAAGATAGGTGTATCATGGGGCGGATTTGAGAGCCTTGTGTTCCTGCCTCACGCCAGACTGGATGAGGAGACATGCCGGGTACTGGGGGCGGCACAGAATGTTATCCGCATCCACTGCGGACTGGAAGGTACAGAGGCCTTGATTTCAGATTTGGAATCAGCTCTTGCTAAGATATAGAAGCGTAGAGGAACAGCAACAAAAAGCAGTGAAAATCAAGCAGTAAAAAGGAGGAGAACAGATGAAGAAGAAACAATTAGCGGCAATGGCATTGGCGGCAGTGATGCTGACGGGATGCGGAGGCGGCAGCGCTGCTCCGGATGCCACAAAAGCAGCAGACGGCGGGGCGGTCACCACGGCGGCAGACGCAGGCGGAAAAGAGGGCGGCAGCCAGAAAGCGGCATCCGGGGAAGCCGTCACCATCACCCTGGTGGAATCCCTTACCAGCCCTGAGAGGACGGCTGTCCTGAGGGAAATTGCGGACAAATATCAGGCTGAGCACTCAAATATTACCATTGACATCATTTCCCCGCCTCTGGAGAATGCGGATGCCAAGATTACCCAGATGCTCATGAACGGCAGCGGAGCTGATATCGTGGAGGTGCGTGATTCCACTGTGACCCAGTATGCCACCAATGAATGGATTGCCGATCTTCAGAAGTACATTGACGCGTGGGATGAGAAGGACACCCTGACAGAGTCGGCCGACGAGGTAATTCATTATCTCAAGGGAGGCGCTTATCTGATTCCTTACGGATTCTATCAGAGAGGACTGTTCTACCGCGCGGACTGGTTTGAGGAGAAAGGGCTTGATCAGCCGGAAACATGGCAGGATATCTACGATGCAGGCCTGGCCATTACAGACCCCGCTAACAGCAGGTTTGGCTACTCCTTCCGCGGCGGCCCCAGCGGCTATCAGTATGCGGATACCATTTACTGGAGCTGGATTGGTACGGATAAGGTGGCGGATCCCAACGCGGCTTATTTCTTAAAGGATGGGGACGGCGCCACGATCTTTACCCTGCCAGAGGTAAAGGAGGCACTGCATTTCTACAAAGACCTGTTTAAAAACACCTGCCCAACTGACTCCATTGCGTGGGGATTCTCAGAGATGGTCCAGGGCTTTGTGGGCGGCACCACAGCCATGCTGATTCAGGATCCGGAAGTAATCGCCACCTGTTCCGCCGACATGCAGGATGACCAGTGGGCACTGGTTCCGTTCCCCAAGGGACCGTCCGGCCAGGCGGTATTCCCCAACGGATTTGCGGGCTGGGGCATGACATCCTTTACAGAGCATCCGGATGAGACCGCGGATTTCCTGCTGTACTTATCTAATTCCGAGAATAATACCTACTTTGCAAAGAACTACTCCACAATCCCGATTCACAACAACGCTGCCGAGAAGGATACATATTTCTCCGAGGGACGTTTCGCGATGTATATGGATATGGCAAAGGAACCGGATGTATACCGCCATGCGGCATACCCGCAGATGTACGAGGCATTTGCAACCTACAAGACAGAGGTTGATACCATGTATCAGAAATACCTGACCGATGAAATTACGGATGATGAGCTGTTACAGTGGTTAGATGAGTTCTGGACCCAGGCTTACAAGGATGAGGGCCAGAAGTGGTAAGGACGGATTGACCGAAGAACGTATGAAACACAATCAGTAAGGACCGGAGGGCGCCGGGAGCGGGGGACCTGCTCCCGGCACTTCCGGATATAGAGCTGTGCGCGCCGTGCCGGGGAAGCCGGCACACGCAGCCGGCAAGGAGGTGATGGCATGAAACAAACGTCGAAATTAAAAATGAGGAGAGCCCGGTTCATCTTTATCATGGTTCTTCCTGCCATACTGTTTCCCATGATATTTACCTACTATCCGATGATAAAGGGGTCCCTGATGGCATTTCAGAGCTACAACCTGATGAATGTCAAGAATATCAAGTGGGTGGGTCTGGATAATTTCAGCAAGCTGTTTGCCCACAACACCAGCAATACCTTCTATTCCACCATGCTCAACACGGTTAAATGGGTGGGAATCTCCCTGTTTGTCCAGTTTACGGTGGGATTCGCCATGGCGTTGCTTCTGAAGAAGAAATTTAAGGGCTCCGGCCTTTACCAGGGTCTGATTTTCTTCCCCTGGGCTGTATCGGGATTTATTATCGGCATTATGTGGCGCTGGATGTTCAACGGAACCTCAGGCGTCATCAATGACCTGCTTATGAGGATACATTTAATCGGCCAGCCCGTGGGATGGCTGGCCAGCAAGAACACGGCCCTTTACTCCTGCATCATAGCCAATATATGGTACGGGATACCATTTTTCACCATTATGATAACGGCTGCCTTAAGGGGAGTGTCGGAAGACCTGTACGAAGCCGCGGATGTGGACGGCGCCAGCCCGTATCAGAAGTTTACCAACATCACAGTGCCCTGTATTCGTTCCGTGCTGCTTTTGACGGTTCTGCTGCGGGTTATCTGGATATTCAATTTCCCGGATTTAATTTACTCCATGACCCAGGGCGGGCCTGCGGGGTCCTCCAACATCATTACGTCCTACATGATGCAGCTGGTCCAGAGTCTGGATTACGGTCTGGCGTCAGCGGTGGGCGTGCTGTGTATCCTGTTCCTCATTGTATTTGCAGCCATTTATCTGGTTGCCGCCAAGTATACGGACGAAGAGGCATGATATCATGACAATGAAAAATAAGAGAAGGCTTAAAAGCCTGTTAAAATATTTTGTACTGGCATGTTTCCTTGTACTGACCATGTTTCCCTTTGTGTGGATGCTTCTCACATCCTTAAAGGGGTCCCAGGGGGAAATCTATGCGTTTCCGGTCCGGTATCTGCCCAATCCGGCATCCGCTGTCAACTATGTGGCCATGCTGTGGAAGGGCAATTTCGGCCGGTATATGCTGAATTCCTTTTTCTCCTCAGCGGTGGCAGCCACCTGTGCGGTGTTTATTGCCATACTGGCCAGCTATGTCATAAGCAGGTTCCACTTCCGGTTTAAGAACGTACTTCTGCTGTTTTTCCTGGTAACGCAGATGATTCCCATGTTCATCATGCTGGCGCCGTTATACCAGCTCCTGGCAAAGGCGAAGATGCTAAACGACCTGCGCAGCCTGGCCATGCTCTACACAAATATGATGATTCCCTTCTCCGTGGTGACATTGTGCGGCTTTTTTGACAGCGTGCCAAAATCCCTGGAGGAGGCTGCCTGGATAGACGGATGCGGCTATTTCAAGGCATTGTTTAAGGTGGTGGTGCCGGTCATCATGCCCGGCATAGCGGCTACATTTATATTTGCATTTATCAACTCATGGAATGAACTTTTCATGGCAGTCATGTTTATAGATGTGGATAAGTTCAAGACCATACCAGTGGGACTTAACGGCCTGATTCTTAAATATGATATTAAATGGGGCGAGATGGCGGCAGGAACCGTCATGTCACTGGTACCTACCATGTGTCTATTTGCCTTTGCCCAGAAATATATGATAGAAGGGCTTACGGCAGGTTCGGTTAAAGGTTAAGCGTGCTGTCCCGCACAGGAAGCGGCCGGGGCCGGCGGACAGATATTTAATTTGTCCGCCGGCCTTAGTGGTAAAATAAGGACATAGATGATTTGGGCCGGGATAAGGAGGAAGAGGATGAGCATATTATTTGAACTGGAACGGATGGAGCGTCTGACGGTTGATCTGGACCAGCTTCGCAGGCCGGTGAGGATTCCGGTCAGCTGTTATAAGCGGATGGAAGGAAAGGAAAATGGACCCCCCGCGGCTGGACGGGGCCCATGTGGAATTCCTGATCACCACGGGAAGGGAAGGACAGTGGGATGCCACCAATCCCCAAATGCTTTTTTATCTGAACGGAAAAATTGTCCAGGGAGTGGATGTAAACCACAGGGAAATTTTAATGAGTCCCAGGGCCAATGCAGGGGAGCAGTACGAAATTGCCATCCTGGCCTACAGCGGCAGCGTGCCCGGGGACCTGATAATCCGCACGGAGCTGGTTCAGGTGGATGATGCTGTGGAAAAGGCTTACTACGATTTTCTGGTGCCGGTCCAGGCTGCCAGGCTTTTGAAAAAGCCGGATGAGGAGAATTACAGACGGATTCTGGTAAAGCTGGGGCCTGCGGCCGACGCCCTGGATTTGAGGGAGCCATATTCATCACGGTTCAACCGGTCCATAGAGGAGATGGAGAGAATCGTGAAAAAGGAATTCTACGAAAATGTGAACACCTCCTCTCCGGTGGTAAGCGCAATCGGCCATACCCATATTGACATTGCGTGGCTGTGGACCGTGGACCAGACCAGGGAGAAGGCCGTGCGGAGCTTTTCCACTGTATTGGAGCTGATGGACCGGTACCCGGATTATAAGTTCATGTCCAGCCAGCCCATTTTGTACCAGTTTGTAAAGGAGCAGGAACCGGAACTCTATGAGCGCATCCGGGATCGGGTGAGGGAAGGCCGCTGGGAAACAGACGGCGCCATGTGGCTGGAGTCGGACTGCAACCTGCCCGCGGGGGAATCCCTGGTGCGTCAAATCATCAAGGGCGAGCAGTTCTTCCGGGAGGAATTCGGCATTTCCAGCAGGTGTCTGTGGCTGCCGGATGTATTCGGTTATTCCGCCGCCATACCGCAGATACTGAAAAAGTGCGGCATTCCCTATTTCCTGACAACTAAGATTGCCTGGAACCAGTTTGACCAGCTGCCCAACGATACCTTTATGTGGAAGGGAATCGACGGCAGCAGGGTATTTGTATTCATGCCTACTGCCTGTGACTTTGATAAGACCCTGGGGTTAAATGTGTCATTTACAGACACCAGGAACACCACTACATACACGGGTATTGTCAATCCCAATATGACGCTGGGAACCTTCAAACGGTTCCAGAACAGGGACCTGACAGAGGACACGTTAATGCTCTTTGGATATGGCGACGGAGGAGGCGGTCCCACAAAGGAGATGTTAGAGGAGGCAAAGCGTCTCAGATACGGCCTTCCGGGCATTCCCAGACTGGTTCAGGAAAATGAAAGGGACTTTTTTGACCGGATTTATCACGATATTGCGTCCAAACCAGGCATGCCGGTATGGGATGGGGAACTCTATTTTGAGTACCACAGGGGAACGCTGACCTCTATGGGAAAAAACAAACGCTATAACCGGAAAAGCGAGCAGATGTACGAACAGCTGGAGACGCTGGGAGTCATGGCAGAGCTTAAGGGTCTGGCATATCCGGCCGGCGTCATAAAAAAGGGATGGGACATCATCCTGTTAAACCAGTTCCATGACATTATTCCGGGAAGCGCCATTGGGCCTGTCTATGACCAGACAGACCGGGAATATGAGGAGATACTGAAATCCGGCGCAGAGACAGCCCTTCATCTGGCAGAGGACCTGGGTGACAGGATCTGCGGTCAGGGTAAGGATACCGGCAGGGAAAAGCCGGGAGACCGGAAGGTTATTGTAATCAACACACAGGGATATGAGCGGGAGGATACCGTAACGGTGTCCGGCGTGGCCCGGGGGGAGGCGGCTTTTGCCTGCGACTGCCTGGGACACAGGTTCCCGGTCCAGTATACAGGGGAGGACACACTTATATTCCACGCAAAGGGAATTCCTTCCTGCGGGTGTGCCGTGTACAGCCTCATGGGGGCAGAGGATAGTGGAAGGTCAGGACCTGCCGCAGAACATTCCGGATATGCCGCAGAACACTCCGGATTTGCCGCAGAATGTCCCGGGCCATGGTCCGGCTTCTTTGAAAATGACTGGTACAGAGCTGAGTTTAATGATAAGATGGAGCTCGTCTCGCTGGTTGAGAAGGGGACGGGGGGACAGCTGTTAAAAGAAGGGCGTGTGGGAAACCAGCTCCTGACCTTTGAGGACCGCCCCATGAACTGGGACAATTGGGATGTGGACATGTATTATCAGAGAAAGCCATACCATGCCGAACTTGTGACGGCGCCGGTTTTAAAGGAATGGGGACCGGTTCGGACTGTTGTTTCCATCTCTCACCGGTTTGCGGGCTCCCTTGTGGAGCAGGATATTGTGTTCTACCCCAATCTGCCCAGAATCGATTTTGTGACCCGGGCTGACTGGAGAGACCATCATGTTCTGCTGAGGGTTTATTTTCCGGCCCAGATTAACGCTGCCAAGGCCACCTATGAGATACAGTTCGGCAATGTGGAGAGGGAGACTACCAGCAACCACAGCTGGGATACGGCCAAATTTGAAGTATGTGCCCATAAATGGGCGGATCTGTCGGAAAACGGCCTGGGACTCAGCCTTCTTAACGACTGTAAGTATGGACACAGCATCAGGGACGGGGAAATGGGACTGACCCTTATTAAGTCCGGGACCTATCCCAATGAGAACGCGGATATAGGCATTCATGAATTTACCTATTCCATCTATCCGCACAAGGGACGGTGGCAGGAAGCAAGGACCGTGGAAATGGCCTATGGCCTGAATTCGCCCCTGGTATCCGCACTGGCGCCCGCCAAAGGACCGGGCGGATTCTGGAGCATGGTATCCGTGGACCAGCCGTGCTGTTTTGTGGAAATGATGAAAAAGGCGGAGGATGGGAACGGATATATCCTGCGTATCTATGAAAACCGCAATACAAGGACGTCCATGACGGTAAACCTTGGATTTAAAATTTCCCATGTGGAGGAATGTGATTTGCTGGAAAGGACCCTGAGGCCCATTGAGACAGATGGACATAGGTTTAAGGATTTCATAAAACCTTATGAGATTAAGACATACCGCGTCAGCCCCGCCGGCGTGTAAGTTCCGGCTCATCAAGAATCGGAATATAAGGGAGGATTTACATGGAAGAACAGAGGGCATGGTGGAAAGAATGCGTGGTGGATGACAATGGTTATGATATCAGCGATTATAAGGCTGTCATGGATGTGTTCGGCGCCATGGAGGACTTTGACAGGCTTCTGGCAGAGATACATCAAAAAGGAATGAAGCTGGTGATGGACCTGGTTGTAAACCATACATCGGATGAACATGCCTGGTTCGTGGAGAGCCGCCGTTCTCCTGACAATCCCTACAGGGATCACTATATATGGAAGGATACGACATGATGGCCTGGTGGCGAGACAAGGGCATTGACGGTTTCAGGATGGATGTGATATCCATGCTGTCCAAGGAGCAGCGCTTTCCCGACGGGGTGTTAAAAGAAGGAAAACCCTATGGTGACGGCCTGCCCTATTATGCCAACGGCCCCAGGATACATGAGTTCTTGCGGGATATGAGTCCCAAAGGCAGTTCCATCTGTACAACGATAAAATCAGTTATATCATGACATGTCTTCCGAACGGGCAGATGGGACAGCTCTACTATGGAAAGCGGATACGGCACAGGGAAAGCTTTGGCCATTTGCTGGAGTTTGCGCACAGGGATATGGCGCCCTGTGTCTATGAGGATGACACCACATTTTCACTGGAACATATCAAGCAGGAATACCCAGGCTTTGGAACCGGGGATATGCGGTATCCGGCTTATGGAATCAGAAGGGAAAATGGAAGCAGGGTCAGTTCTTTTGTATACAAAAACCACATCATACAAAGGGGAAAACCGGAATTGCCGGGCCTGCCAGCCACTTATGTGGAGCAGGATGAGGAGGCGTGGACCCTGAAGCTGTATCTGGATGACCCAGTGGCAGGTATGGAACTGGTGCTTTTTTATACAATCTATGAAAAGATGCCTGTGCTTACCCGCAGCGCACGGTTTGTCTGCCGTGGTCCGGAGCCGGTCTGCCTGGAGCGGGCCATGAGCCTGAGCCTGGATCTGCCGGATCCGCGTTACCAGATGGTTGATTTGACCGGGGCCTGGTGCAGGGAACGCTATGTGGACTGCCACGGACTTCACCAGGGAGTTCAGAGCATACACAGCATGAGGGGACACAGCAGCCACCAGTTCAATCCGTTCATCTGTCTGAAACGGCCTGATGCCGGGGAGGACAGCGGTGAGGTAATCGGCATCAGCCTTGTATACAGCGGCAATTTTCTGGCCCAGGCAGAGGTGGATACCATGGACACGGTCCGGGTGACCATGGGAATCCATCCCGAAGGATTTGACTGGCCCCTATGTCCGGGAGAGAAATTCCAGACGCCGGAGGCAGTGATGGTATATTCGGGGGACGGCTTAAACGGTATGAGTCAGGTGTTCCACCAGCTCTACCGGACCAGGCTTGCCAGGGGGTATTGGAGGGACAGGGAGAGGCCCATCCTGATTAATAACTGGGAAGCCACATTCATGGATTTTGACGAGGACAAGATTCTCTCCATTGCGGACAAGGCAAGGGAGCTGGGCATAGAGCTGTTCGTACTGGATGACGGGTGGTTTGGAAAGCGGGACGATGATACCACTTCCCTGGGGGATTGGTATCCGGACCTGCATAAGCTGCCCGATGGAATTACAGGGCTGGCAGGAAAAATCAGGGATATGGGAATGAAGTTCGGCCTGTGGTTCGAGCCTGAGATGGTCAGCAGGGACAGCCGTCTTTACCGCGCCCACCCGGATTGGATGTTAGGGAGTACGGACCGGCCGGTGTGTACAGGGAGACACCAGTATGTGCTGGATTTTTCAAAGGACCAGGTGGTGGAATACATAGGGGACAGAATGGAGGAGATACTGGGAGACGGCGGTGTGTCTTATGTGAAGTGGGATATGAACAGGAGTATTTCCGACCTGTTTTCAGCGGGCCGGGATGCGCAGTACCAGGGAACCGTGTACCACAGACAGATACTGGGAGTATATAAGCTGTATGACCGGCTCACCAGGAGCTTTCCTCATGTTCTGTTTGAATCCTGCGCCAGCGGCGGCGCCAGATTTGACCCGGGCATTCTGTATTACGCGCCTCAGGGCTGGGTTTCCGATGACACCGACGGAGTGGAGCGTGTGAAAATCCAGTACGGCACCAGCCTGGTATATCCGCTCAGCTCCATGGGAAGCCATGTGTCCGCCATACCCAACCATCAGACACAGAGGAATGTTCCGCTGGCCGCCAGGGCGGCGGCAGCCTGTTTCGGAACCTTTGGGTATGAACTGGATCTGAATCTGCTTGCAGAGGAGGAACAATACCAGGTAAAGGAACAGATACGGTTTATGAAGGAGCACAGGAAGCTGATTCAGCAGGGAAGGTTCTACCGGCTTATAAGTCCCTTTGAGGGAAATGAGGCTGCCTGGATTGTTGTATCGGAAGACGCAGACAAGGCAATTGCGGCTTACTTCCGGTTCCTCCAGCCCGTGAATGCCGGTTTTAAACGGCTGGTACTCAAGGGGCTGAATCCGGGGATCATGTACCGGGTCAGCGGGGTAGACTATACCGCGTATGGGGACGAACTTATGAGCGCGGGCCTGATTCTTTCAGACGGTGCCAGCGGTGTGCGGACCAGCCCGGTGCCCCAGGGAGATTATCTGTCCAGGTTATTTTTGGTGGAGGCACAGCCTTGACAAAAGCGTCTCGGCAGGTTATACTTAACAGGCAGTTTTCAACAACTGCCCCAAGCCGGCATTTGTTGACACATCTGCGTATGTACGGCCAAATATGTCATAAAGTTTCCACGCAGCCGGGGAGATAGCGGTGCCCTGTACCTGCAATCCGCTCCAGCAGGGGTGATACCTTGCCTCGGGCTGTTTGCTGCGAAGCTGCCTTGTGTAAGTGGCGTTGACGTCTGGGTCTTACGCAACGGGAATCTGTGAACCGTGTCAGGGCAGGAATGCAGCAGCACTAAGCAGAACCTCCCGTGTGCCGTGAGGCAGCCTGGATTGAGTTAACTGCATGAGTAACGTTCGTGGCAGCAGCACAAAGCAAGGTGCGTGGAATTAAAAATGGGATATAAATCTGAGGATACGTTACTGTATCACCGGATTTATGTCCCATTTGTATTTCCGCATGGCGTGCTTCCCTGGGACCGGCCGGTTATCCGGATTTTGCGGCCGGCCGGTTGTCCGAATTTATACTTGCCCCGATAACACCTTTGCGTTATAATTACAAAATGGGTATAATAGAACCATTCCCAGGAAACATAACAGAAAGTGAAGAAACTCTATAAGGAGGAAGTGCAATATGAGAAGAATTGGAATGCTGACCAGCGGCGGAGACTGCCAGGCACTGAATGCCACCATGAGAGGTGTGGCAAAGTCCTTATATAACATGTTTGACGACGTGGAAATAATTGGATTTGAAGACGGATATAAAGGACTCATGTATGCGGACTATCAAATCATGAAATCGTCAGATTTCTCAGGAATTCTCACCCAGGGCGGTACCATTCTCGGGACTTCCCGCCAGCCTTTCAAGCTCATGCGCACTCCTGATGAGAATGGACTGGATAAGGTGGAGGCCATGAAGCACACCTACAAAAAGCTGAAGCTCAGCTGTCTTGTGGTGCTGGGCGGGAACGGCAGCCAGAAAACAGCCAACATGCTCAGCGAAGAAGGACTCAACGTGGTATCGCTTCCCAAGACAATTGACAATGACCTGTGGGGCACGGATATGACATTTGGGTTCCAGAGCGCGGTGGATGTTGCCACCAATGCCATTGACTGCATTCATACCACGGCCGCGTCCCACGGGCGTGTATTCATCGTGGAGGTTATGGGACATAAGGTGGGCTGGCTGACCCTGTATGCTGGTCTTGCAGGCGGGGCGGACATTATACTTCTTCCGGAGATACCATATGATATCAATATTGTGTGCGACGCCCTGACCAAGCGGTCCAAGGCAGGCAAACGCTTCTCTATCCTGGCAGTGGCCGAAGGCGCCATTTCCAGGGAAGATGCCAAGATGAGCAAGAAGGAACTGAAGGAAAAGAAGAAAAGCGGAGTGGTATATCCGTCGGTGGCCTATGAAATCGGGGCCAAGATACAGGAAGTCATCGGCAGCGAGGTAAGGGTTACGGTTCCGGGCCATATGCAGCGCGGCGGCGAGCCATGCGCTTATGACCGCGTGCTGGCAACCAGGCTGGGCGCTGCGGCAGCCAGGCTGATAGCCGAGGAGCGGTATGGCTACATGGTGGCAGTGAAGAACAACGATATCACCCAGGTGCCTCTCTCCGAGGTTGCGGGAAGGCTTAAGACCGTGGACCCGGAGTGTTCCATGATTAAGGAAGCCAAGATGGTGGGCATCAGCTTTGGCGATGAATAACTGCATGATGATGAAAATGAGCGTTAATTTGAAAATAAATTTATATGAACAAGATAGAATAATAGGAGTTGCCTAATATGTCATATACGGCGTTATACCGCAAATGGCGTCCTGTTTCCTTTGAGGATGTAAAAGGCCAGGACCCGATTGTGCAGACACTGAAAAACCAAATAACGTCGGAGCGTATCGGCCATGCATACCTGTTCTGCGGTACCAGGGGAACGGGTAAGACCAGTATAGCCAAGATATTTGCCAGGGCGGTGAACTGCGAACATCCGGTGGATGGCAGTCCCTGTAACGAGTGTCCCACCTGCAGGTCCATTCAGTCGGGTTCCTCCATGAATGTGGTGGAAATTGATGCCGCCTCCAACAACGGTGTGGAGAACATACGTGATATAAGGGAACAGGTGCAGTATCCTCCCACAGAGGGACGGTACAGGGTCTATATCATTGACGAGGTCCATATGCTTTCTATTGGAGCCTTTAACGCTCTGTTAAAGACACTGGAGGAACCCCCGTCCTATGTGATTTTCATATTGGCTACCACCGAAGTGCACAAGATTCCAATTACGATTCTCTCCCGCTGCCAGCGCTATGATTTTAAGCGCATATCCTTAGAGACCATAGCGGACCGCCTGAGGGAGCTGACTCAGGCCGAGCAGATACAGGTGGAGGACAAGGCGCTTCTCTATGTGGCAAAGGCGGCTGACGGCTCCCTCAGGGATGCCTTAAGCCTTTTGGACCAGTGTGTGGCCTTTCATTACGGAAGGGTGCTGACCTATGACAATGCCCTGGAGGTTCTGGGGGCAGTGGATTCCAGCGTGTTCAGCCAGATGTTCGGCGCCATTGTGGAGGGCAGGACAAGGGACTGTATATGCAGCCTGGAGGAAATTGTGATTCAGGGCCGGGAGCTGGGCCAGTTTGTCACTGATTTTATATGGTATATGAGAAACCTGCTTTTAATCCGGAGCGCGGACGACGCAGAGGGCCTGGTGGATATGTCGGAGGAGAATTTAAAGCAGCTGAGAAGCGATGCGGGCAAGGCGGACGGAACCACGCTGATGCGGTATATCCGTATCTTTTCCGAATTGTCCAACCAGCTGCGCTATGCCAGCCAGAAGCGGGTGCTGGTGGAGGTGGCGCTTATCAAGCTGACACGTCCATCCATGGAGCCCAACCTGGATGCCATTTTGCAGCGGTTAGGAGATCTGGAAGCGCAGATGGAGGATTTGGAGGCAGGCCGCATGGCCATTCCCATGACAGCTGCTTATCAGGCCGCAGGCAGCCCTCCTGCCGGACAGGTGCCGCAGGCGGGGGCCGGCCCGGGGCAGGATGGGGGAACAGCACCCCAGACAGCGGCGCCTTATGCTCCGGGGCTTCAGGCAGAGCCGGGGGTTATGCCGGAAAAGGTGGCCCTTCCCCGGGCCCAGCTGGAAGACTTGAAGCTGGTGAGAAACGAATGGGCCAAGATAGTCCGCAGCATGGGAGGCGGTGCCAGGTCATATCTGCGGGACACCGTGGTGGAGCCTGGCGGAGAAGGCTGCCTGACCATTGTGTTTATGGATCCCATGAACTACGATATGGGGAAGCGGCCCACTGTTATAGGGGAACTGGAGCGCTATGTGGAAGCTAATTTCAGCAGATCCATTTACTTTAAGACAAGGCTGGCCGGCCGGGGCGAGCGCCTTAATACGATTTATGTGACCCAGGAAGAATTGGAAGAAAAGATTCATATGGATATTACATATGAAGATGAATAATATAAAGATGATTAATCGGAAATAATAGGAGGATAATACACCATGGCAAAACGTGGCGGATTTCCAGGCGGAATGCCTGGCAACATGAATAATCTTATGAAGCAGGCGCAGCGTATGCAGCGTCAGATGGAGGAGACTACCAGGGAGCTTGAAAATAAAGAATACACGGCTGCTTCCGGCGGCGGTGCGGTCAGCGTGACCGTGTCAGGCAAAAAGGAAGTGGTATCCGTTAAGCTGTCACCTGATGTGGTGGACCCGGACGATATTGAGATGTTAGAGGACCTGATTGTGGCAGCTGCCAATGAGGCGTTCCGCCAGATGGAGGCTGAGAGCAGCGAGGCCATGTCTAAGCTGACAGGCGGCTTAGGCGGAGCACTGGGCGGAGGTTTCCCCTTCTAATGGATTACTACAGCAGTCAGATTACCAAGTTAATAGAGGAACTGTCTAAGCTCCCCGGAGTTGGGGCCAAGTCGGCCCAGCGCCTGGCATTCCATATCATCAACATGCCGAAGGAGCAGGTGGAGGAGCTGGCAGGTGCCATGACAAGCGCCAGGAATAACGTGCGCTATTGTAAGGAATGCTTCACCTTGACGGATAAGGAACTGTGCCCTATCTGCAGCAGTGACAGGCGGAATCATAAGACCATTATGGTGGTGGAGAATACCAGGGATTTGGCTGCTTATGAGAAAACTGGCAAATACGATGGGGTTTATCATGTGCTGCATGGCGCCATTTCTCCCATGCTGGGGATTGGCCCGGGGGATATAAAGCTGAAGGAATTGATGCAGAGACTCCAGTCGGATGTAGAGGAAGTCATCATTGCGACCAATTCCAGCCTGGAAGGCGAGACCACAGCTATGTACATAAGCAAGCTGATAAAGCCTACAGGGATTAAAGTGACCAGAATTGCCAGCGGAGTACCCGTTGGCGGAGATTTGGAATACATAGACGAAGTAACACTTCTTCGGGCATTGGAAGGCAGGACGGAACTTTAGACAGCAGATTTCCATACCGGGAACTAGCGATAGGGAGATGCAAAAGATGGATAAATACGAGTTTAACATAAAAGTTGAGCAGATTAAGAAGATGGTAAGCCGCGGGGACTATGAAACGGCCATGAAGATAGCCGATACCATAGACTGGCGCAGAGTGCGGAATGTAAACATCCTGTCCATGGTGGCAACCATCTATGAGAAGAACGAAGAGTACCAGGAGGCCAAGGATATTCTGCTGCTGGCATTTGAACGGGCGCCCATAGGAAAGCGCCTGCTGTTCAAGCTGGCGGAGCTGGCTATCAAGGAGGGCAGCTTTCAGGAGGCAGAGGATTACTACAGGGAGTTCTGCGACCTGGCGCCGGACGATCCCAGGCAGTATATCCTGCGCTACCTGATTCTGGGGGCAAAGGGAGCGCCCGCAGAGCAGCTGATTCATACCCTGGAGCAGTACTGCAACATTGAGCTGGATGAAAAATGGCTCTATGAGCTGGCAGAGCTGTATGCGGAGGCCGGTATGGGAGAACTCTGCATCATGGCCTGCGACAAGATTATGCTTATGTTCGGTCTAGGAAAGTATGTAGAGAAGGCCATGGAGCTTAAGATACAGTTTGCGCCTCTCACAAAGTATCAGATGGATCTGGTGGAAAACAGGGATAAGTATGAGGCACGTCTCAAGGCAGTGGAGCAGGAGTACCGCGCCGGAAAACGGCCTGCGGACTATGAGCCCATGCCTGAGAGGAAAACGGAAGTCTCTCCCCAGTCCTACATGGCCCGCCAGGAGGCCGCTTTTGCCGTGGAGCCGGAAGCAGAGTACCCGGAGGACGGTTATGCGCAAGCCGGACATCGGGAGGGCGGATACGCGGAGGACGATTATGCGCAAACCGGATATCAGGAAGCTGGATATGCGGAAGAAGAATATCCGGAGGACGATTATTCAGAAGGTGATTATCAAAAAAACGGATATCAGGCAGAGGTATATCAGGAAGATACCTATACGGATGAAGATGATTCTGAGGAGGCATATGGACGGCGGGGCTATTACGGAAATGAATATCCGGACCAGAATCCGCAGGACGACACAGAAGACGGCGCCAAAGCCGGGTACCCGGAGGAACACTGCGGGAATGCCGCCGGGGCTGAGAAATCATATGAGAATGAGGGCGCACACGCCCAGGTTACCATAGAGCCTGAGGATTCGGAGGAAGAAGAGGAATCTGCAGAGGAAACACAGTCCCGATGGATGCCGGATAAGCCCCGGATTCTGTCGGATGAAGCAGTGCGGGCCAGAATGCATGAGGCGGAGGTTCAGGCAAATCTGGCCAAGGAGATGTCCAGGATATCAGACGGACGTCACAGGCCGGAGACAACGTCTGCCCAGACACGGGTGTTGACCGACATCAAGGATTTGGGGAGAGAGTCATCTGTCCAGGAATCGCATCATTTCATGATAGAAGCCGAGTATTCCAGTTCGGGTCTGGACCAGGCCATTGAACTTCTTAAGAAGATTCATAAGGAGACAGGGGCTAAGAACCAGGCTGCCAAGATAACAGGGGAAAAGCTTAACAGTAAAGGCGTATTTGCCATTGCGGACAAATTGACAGGCAAGGACCTGATTATTGAACAGGCCGGCGCCATGGAGGAATCCACCCTCCAGGAGCTGAACCAGCTGATGGCCAGGGATGAGACAGGCATGAATGTAGTCCTTATAGATGTGGCGGGTAATCTGGCCCGTATCCATAAGGTATATCCGGGATTGGCCAAACGGTTTGAATATGTAGGGAAGATGGGGCCGGAAGAGGTTGCTTATGTGGCGCCGGAAGGAGATGACCGCCCCGTGCGCCCTGTGCAGCTCCGGAAGGCAGAGGAGCCGGCTGTGTCCAGGAAGGTCCAGAGCCGGAAAGAAGAACCGGCTGTTAGTAAGGTTCAGCCGGTACCGGAACCAGCTGCCCCCAGGAGCCTGCCAAAACCAGAGCCAGAGCAGAAGCCGGACACGGATCGTAAAGCAGAAACAGAGCAGAAACCAAAGCCGGTGCGCAGGAAAATGGAAGAGAGCCGCCCGGAGCCGGTTGCCCGCAGGGAAGAACATAAAGAAGTCCCCCTTAAGGCGGCGGAAAACCCTCCGGTCCTGCCTCAGCCGGATGAATGGGATTATGATGACCAGCAGGAGATGGATATTGATGAATTTGCTCAGTATGCATGCCAATATGCCAGCGACATTGACTGCAGTATTTCAGGAAAGAGCATGCTGGCCCTCTATGAGCGGATTGAAATTATGGAGGAAGACGGCGTACCCCTTACAAAGGTAAATGCTGAGGACTTGATAGAGGAAGCTGCTGATAAAGCGGAGAATCCATCCTTCTTTAAGCGGATTACAGGAATATTCTCGTCCAAGTATGACAGGGACGGTCTTCTGATATTGAAAGAGGAGCATTTTATATGATGACCATAGGTTTGATTGCACTGGATCTTGATGGTACTCTGCTGGACAGCCAGAAAAACCTGTCAGAGCGCAACCGCAGGGCGCTGGAGCGCTGCGCCCGTATGGGCATACAGATTGTGCCGACCACGGGCAGGGCGGTGGATGGTATCACGCAGGCAGTACGGTCCCTGCCGGGGGTCAACTACGCCATAACCACCAACGGCGGAACGGTGGCAGACCTTATTAAGGGAGTCAGTCTGAAGCGGTGTACACTGTCCAACGCAAAGGCGTTGGAAGTCATGGATATCGTGAAAAAGTACAGGGCAATGTATGATCCGTATATAGATGGAAGAGGGATTTCGCAGCCTGAGTTCATCGAACATATGGAAGACTACGGCCTGAGTCCTGTGATTCAGAAAATGGTACTCTCCACCAGGGATGTTGTGCCAAATATCCTGCATTACGTGACAGATTGTAAGAAGGATGTGGAGAAGGTCAACGTATATCTGGCTGATGTGAATGATGCAATGCCGCTGCGCAGGGAGCTTTCAGCCGTACAAGGTATTGTCATCAGCTCATCTCTGTATAATAATCTGGAAATCAATGCACTGGGAGCCACAAAGGGTGTTGCGCTTATGTGGCTGGCAGATTATCTTGGGATTGCCCCCGAGGCCACCATGGCATTTGGTGATGGGGAAAATGATATCTCCATGCTGGAGGCGGCCGGAGTGGGCATTGCCATGGGAAATGGACTGGACATAGCTAAAAACGCGGCAGATAGGATTACGCTGACAAATGACGAGGATGGGGTTGCGGACGCTATAGAACGCCTGATATTCAACTAAAAGAAAGACTGAAATTATATGGACATGATATTAGAACATTGGCTGTCTGCCGGTGCAGGTGTTTTTCTCATTGGCATGGTACTGTATGGACATTACAGGGGGGCGCTGAAGCAGTGTGTATCCCTGGGAGCGCTGATACTTACCATCATATTGGTAAAGGTTGCCACTCCGTATATGACGGGTTTTATCAAGGATAATCCCTCCATACGCCAGAGCGCGGCAGAGGCCATACTGAATGCAGCCGGCTGGGAGGAACCGTTAGCGGAAAACACGGAGCTTCCGGCGGCGCAGCGCATTGCTATTGAGAACCTTAATCTGCCCCAATCCGTAAAGGAAACGCTGCTTGAAAACAATAACAGCGAGTTTTATCATATGCTGGGAGTGGAACAGTTTGCGGAATACGTCAGCACATATCTGGCTGACATTCTTATCAACGCAGTCAGCTCCATCATCCTGTTTGCAGTCGTCTATATCCTGATACATCTGGTGGTGCGGTGGCTGGATCTCATAGCGCGGCTTCCCATACTGTATGGATTGAATCATATAGCAGGTGCCGTCCTGGGATTGATCCAGGGACTGTTGTTTCTGTGGATTGGCTGTTTTTTGGTAGGAATCTTTGCAGCCACACCTCTGGGAATGACATTGGAGGAACAGATTAACGCAAGTACCTGGCTTCGGTTTTTATATCAGTATAATCTGATTAATATTGTACTGGGCGGCATCATCCGGGGCATTCTATAGAATAAAAAGATATAATTGTTCCTTTAATATATATAATTAAAACAAATCGCTGGGAGGGGATGGAAACATCTGTAAACAGCGATTTTTTTATTAACCACAAAATATAGAGAAATACAGAAAAAATAAGCACATTTAGTGGTGCGGAAATAAAGTTGAAAATTGTATAAAAAAATGGCACAAATTCCCTTGACAAGTTGAGAAAGTAGTGATATATTAAAGGTCCACCGCGGAAAACGGTGGGACAACTCTGAAAAATGAGTTGAAAAAGTTGTTGACAAGCAGTAACATATATGGTAATATATAAAAGTTGCTGCTGAGACAGACAACAAAAAAGAAATAAAAAAGTTGTTGACAAACGGTTGCAAATATGATAAACTACTAAAGTTATTGCTGAGACAGATAAACAACAACAAAGAACCTTGATAATTGAAGATTAGACAGTATGTAAAACCCTGAAAATTCTAAAAGCAAAAGGTCTGGTTTAGGCCTTTGAATTTGAGAAAATTCAGAACAAAACCAAGTAATGAAGGTTAAAGATAACTAGCCAA
>ERZ1036412.268-NODE-268-length-48713-cov-5.862099_pt1 | contig 48713 bp, 70 predicted proteins | sample MGYA00514218_ERZ1036412 | MGnify/ENA primary metagenome ERZ1036412 (study PRJEB33795, sample SAMN09464944) | human gut metagenome | host: Homo sapiens | place: USA: Stanford, California | collected 2016-11 | study: EMG produced TPA metagenomics assembly of the...
CAGAGAAAGCTCTGAAAGAAGCGCCTCGGGAAATGCTCCGAGAACAACGCTTACGCTCCCCTTTGCCTGTCCTTCGATCTGTTCTTTGATTCCTGCCGCATCCAACCTGTCATTCCCATCATACAATACGACTTCTGCACCTTCCTGCAGCAGCAGAGCCGCAGCAGAAACACCACTGATACCGGAACCAAACACCAGTACTTTTTTGTCTTTAAACTTCATGTCTATACCCCCATTAATGCGATCAGACAGAGCAGTGCAGTCACAATTGAAAATACTGCCACAACTCTTGTCTCTGACCAGCCGCACAATTCAAAATGATGATGGATCGGTGCCATTTTAAAGAAACGCTTTCCACCGGTCTTCTTAAAATATGTAACCTGGATCATCACCGATGCCACTTCCACCAGATAGATCAGCCCTACAATCATGATAAACAACGGCATCTGCATCATATATGCCGTTCCTGCCACGAAACCGCCCAGTGCAAGAGAACCGGTGTCTCCCATAAACACACTCGCAGGATATACATTAAACAATAAAAATCCAAGGAGCGCACCTACAACCGCACAGGTGATCGGCTCTACTCCGCTCTTTGTTCCAATAGCAACCACCGTAAAGAACGTAGCTACCAGAACCGTCACGCTGGATGCCAGTCCGTCCAGTCCGTCTGTAAAATTCGTTCCGTTTACAGTACCGATCACTGCAATAAATAAAAGCGGAACTGCCAGCCAGCCGATATCCCAGTATTTTCCACCGGAAAACGGAATCAGCATAGACATCGGAATGTCTGCCACTTTAAACACGTAATATGCAAAAATTGCTGTCACCACCAGCTGCAGTGCCATCTTCTGTTTCGGATACAGACCGTCTGAACGTTTCATCACAACCTTCAGATAATCATCCAGAAATCCAATCAGACCAAAACCAAGCGTCAGAAACAGGATCGGAATCACTTTCGGATAATCTTTTACATAAAACAGGGACGTGATAATGACACTGGCCAGAATAATAATTCCTCCCATGGTCGGCGTTCCTGCCTTCTTCAAATGAGACTGTACTCCCTCTTCCCGTTCTGTCTGTCCCATTTTCAGTTTTCTAAGGAATGGTATTACGATCGGTCCGAGCACCAGGCTCAAAGCAAACGATACCAATACCGGTATTACTACATGATAACTCATACTTCCACCTCTTCATCTCTTTTGTTTCAATATCTCAATTAGTATACCGCATTACCTACTGTTTTTCAATCCCGAGATATGGAAGGACATTGTCAAAAATACTGCGAAGGACCGGTGCGGCGATCGTTCCTCCATAATAAATCCCCTGCGGATTATGGATCACCACCATTCCCAGTACCTGCGGATCCTCTGCCGGTGCAAATCCGATAAAGGAAGAAATGTACTTATTCGCACTTCGCGGCAGTGTCTGAGAGGTGGCTGTCTTTCCGCCGATGGAATATCCTTCGATATATGCATTTTTCCCGGACCCATTGGCAACAACTCCCTCCAAAAGTGTCTGCATCGTTTTCGATGTTTTCTCTGATACCACACCTGATCTTTCTTCATAGGACAATGTTTCCAGCACATTTCCTTCCCTGTCAAGAACGGCTTTTCCGAAATGCGGGGTAACTCTTCGCCCTCCATTGATAATGGAACTGACTGTCACTGCCATCTGAACCGGCGTAACTTGAAATGACTGTCCAAAACTGATGGTGGCAAGCTCCACCAGACCGATATTTTCCACCTGATGCATAATGGTTCCCGCCTCTCCCGGCAGATCGATCCCCGTCAGATCCAGAAGTCCGAATTGCTGAAAATAGTCATAAAACCGCTCTGCTCCGAGACGCAGACCAATATCGATAAACACCGGGTTGCAGGAATTCTGAATTCCCTGAACAAAGGTTTCACTGCCATGTCCGCCCACTTTGTGACACCGGATTCTTCTGTCTTCTACCATGCGGTATCCCGGACAGGAAAAGGTATCCTCAGGTGTCACGACTCCCTCTTCCAGGCAGGCTGCAGACGTAATGATCTTAAATGTGGATCCCGGCTCATACGTATCATTGATACATCGATTTCTCCACATTGCATTTAACGCATCCTGCAATTTTTCTCCTTCCGGTTCTTCTCCTGTATTCAATTCAAACGGATCATTGAGATTAAATTCCGGCACATTGACCATAGACAGAATTTCTCCGTTTTGCGGATTCATCAGTAAAATCGACACTCCGTCCGCCTGTTTTTCCCGCATGACTTTTTCAGCCGCCTGCTCACAATATTTTTGAATATTATAATCCATACTGATCTCCAGCGTTTTGCCGGCCACAGGCTCGATCCGGCCTTCCGCGACCGCATCCAGTTCGATTCCTCTTGCATCCGTTGTCGTGAGAATGGTTCCGTTGCTGCCTTTTAATGTCTCTTCATATTTCACTTCCAGACCAATGATCCCCTGATTGTCTCCTCCTGTGAATCCAAGCACCTTGGATGCCAGGCTGTCATACGGATAATATCGCTTATAGTCTTCATCCACCTTGACTCCATCCAGATTATACTCCCGGATCTTATCTCCCACTTCTTTTTCCACGTTGGTTTTTACTTTTTCCATGGAAGAGACCTTCTCCACTCGCTTTCTCACCTCTGCCTGATCCATTTCAAGCTCTTTTGCGAGAATTTCCGTCACCCGTTCCGGTTCCTTGATCTGACTGTGGATCACAGAAATCGTACACACTGTTTTGTTTGTAGCAAGCACAACGCCATTTCGATCCACGATTTCTCCTCTGGCTGCCTTGATCTTACGTTCCCGTTTATGCAGATCCTCGGCTCGTTTCTGATAATACTCGGCATCAAACACCATCAGATAGACCAGTCGCCCGATCAAACCTGTCAAAATCAGAAACGCGCAGGTAAACACTACCAGAATTTTCTTTTTATGATACGTTTTATTTTTCATAAAAAAACCTTACAGAAGACTTTATACAACATATTTTCTCTTCTGTAAGGTTATTCCTGTTTTATTCTATTGTTTCCGATGATTCCGGAGATGTTGCCCAGCTATCATAATCCGGCTGGTAGTTCGGATCGATATAGGTGCCATCCTGATTACTGTAGGTATCTTCGAAGTTCTCATCGAAATCCTGCTGTACGTCTTCTCTTACACCGCTGTCCTCTGGCAGTGCATCCCCGTTTCTTGTAATGTTCAGATATGGAAATGCTTCCGCCATGATCTTCTGTGACAGCTCCAGAACATACGAACTTAATTCCTGATTTTCCACATTTGGCTCATCGATGACCACATAGATCACAACTTCCGGATTTTCCTGTGGTGCATATCCAATAAAAGAAAGCAGATAGTCTCCATTCCCTCGCGGAAGCTTCTCCGCTGTTCCGGTTTTTCCGCCAATGTCGTATCCCTCTACATTTGCCGGAACTCCGGTTCCGTCTGTCATTACCGCGCGAAGCGCTTCTTTGACACGGTCAGAAGTCTGTTTTGATACCGTTTTTCGAAGCAAAGTCGGATCGTTTGTTTCAATCACGTTTCCGTTTTCATCCTGAATCTGCTTCACCACATGAGGCTGATAATAATACCCGCCATTAATCAGAGAAGAAAATGCCGACACCATCTGTGTCATCGTTACATTGAAACTCTGCCCAAAGGAAGACGTTGCAAGATCTGTCTCTCCCATATTCTCTGCAGTAAAGATCAGATTTTCTGTGGACGCCTCTCCCGGCAGGTCAATTCCTGTGTACTCTCCAAATCCAAAGATATGCTGATACCGGATAAAATCTTCCACTCCGATCTTATCGGCCATAGCCATCAGAGCCACATTGCAGGAATTGGCGATTGCCTGATCTACATTCTCTGTCCCATGCCCTGACGTATTGTGACATTGAATATACCAGTCACCTTTCCATGTACCACCCTGGCATACATAGGTTTCCTGACCGGTCAAAGCTCCGGTCTCCAGACCTGTGGCCAGAGTAAACGGCTTGGCTGTCGATCCCGGTTCAAAGGCATCACTGACGCAGAAATTTCTCCAGAGATTGTTCATTGCATTCAGCTTATCATCATCTGACATTTTTGCCAACGCTTCCGTCGTATACCACGGCGTCAGATCTCTTGGATTATTCAGATCAAAGTTCGGGTACGAAGCCTCTGCAAGAATCTCTCCGCTGTTCGGATCCATTATGATCACAGCCGTATTCTTACTTCCCAGCTCATCCTCCCGTTCTTCTCCTTTGTGTGCCTCATTAAATTCCAGAATATATTTTTCTACAATGCTCTGCAGTGTAACGTCGATCGTGGACACTACCGTATTTCCATTCTTTGCCGCTTTCACAGTACGTTCTACTGAAGAAGCACTGTCAAAATATCCATATTCTCTTCCGTCTGTACCGTTAAGAATATCATTGTATGCACTTTCAATGCCGATTGCTCCCTGATTTCCGGATCCGGAAAATCCGATCACATCACTTGCAAGACTGTTGTAAGGGTATGTACGCTGGTAATCATCCTCCAGCCAGACCCCCTGAACATTCGGATATTTTTTATCATCCTCGTCAATTTCCTGGAATTTCTTGGCATCTTCATAAGAAACGCCTTTTTTTAAAACCTCGTAACGGCTGTCCGGATTTGCCTTGATCGTATCCCTTACTTCTTCACTGTCAATACCAAAGCATTCTTCTAAAACGTCCAGTGTGGAATCGATATACTTATCGCTCTCTCCCTCGTCTGTCACAACCACCACATCCAGGATCACATTATACACACGCTCACTAGTCGCTACTTTTGTTCCGTTCCGGTCTACGATATCTCCTCGTTTATACGGAATGGTCCTGCTTCCATACTGCTGTTGGTTCAGAACGATCCTGGTATACTTTCCACCTTTGAATACATTGATATACGTAATTCTTCCGATAAGAACAACAAAAGCCAGTATAATTGCCACAAACAGCATTACCAGCTTCTTTTGCATCCTTTTCGGAAATTTCTTTGTTAAAAATTGAAATGGATTTTTTCTTCGTCTTCTTGTCATTACATCTTCCTATTTTGACACGTCCTTTGACTTTGCAAGAATCCCGTCAGATGGTATCTCATTATACTGCTTCACGTAATCACTGGTCGGGCTGTCATACTCCACCACATTACCATTCGCCGCATATACCATGCCAAGTTCATTCATTGCTTTGTCCCGGATTTCCTGCAGATTCACAGAATCTACTGCCGCATTGTATGCCGTATCATTCGCCTCTGTCAGATCTGACAACTCTTCCTGAAGAGCCGTGATATTTTCTGACCTCTGCACGAGTTCTGACTGGAGCTGCAGATATACGACACAGATGAAAACCGCACAAACAGCCGCCACTGTCAAAAACCCTGTATAGATCGGGCTCATATCCAATGCACGCCTGCGGTTCTTTTTCACCTGACTGCTTGTCCGTTTTTTAGGACGTACTTCCACTGCTTGTTTCTCCTGATTTGGCAATACCTTCGGCTGATGCGCTACATTTCCATAGACGTAGAACTGTCCAGATCTGTTTCCTGTATTAGATTGTCTTCTGTATGTAGTTCTCTTTCCTGCAGCCATTTGGTCTGCCCCTTTCCACGTACAATCTGCCGGGCTCTCCCCTTCCCGGCAGATTTTATTTTTTCAGATACTCACCCTCATTTTTTTCAGCTTCGTTCGAAAATGCGAAGTTTGGCACTTTTTGAACGGCTGTTATACATCAACTCTTCCTCAGAAGGAAGAATTGGTTTCCTTGTGATCACTTTTCCTTTCGATATGTTTCCACATACACAAACCGGAAAGTGACTTGGACAGGTACACGGATTTTCATTCTTTCGGAATGCACTCTTTACAATCCGATCTTCCAGAGAATGAAACGTGATAATACAGATCCGACCTCCCGGATTCAGCATATCGATCATATCATCCAGAGTCTCCCGAAGTACATCCAACTCTCTGTTCAGCTCGATCCGGATTGCCTGAAATGTCCTTTTGGACGGATGTCCGGATGTTTTCTGAAACTTCATCGGAATGGCTCTTCTGATAACTTCATTTAACTGTCCTGTTGTCTCAATTGGATGCTTTCCGCGCTCCATCACAATGTGTTTTGCAATATTCTTTGCAAATTTATCTTCTCCATAATCACGGATGACACGGTAAAGTTCCGCTTCGCCATAGTCATTGACAATGTCTTTTGCTGTCGTAGTCTGTCTCTGATCCATCCGCATGTCAAGCGGCGCATCTGTGCGGTAAGAGAAACCGCGCTCCGCCGTATCTAACTGATATGAAGACACTCCCAGATCGATTACAATCCCGTCTACCTTGTCAATTCCTATTTCATGGAGCCTCGGTTTCATATCACAATAATTGCTCCGGATTATTGTTACTTTCTCCCCGAAACCGGATAATCTGGCGCCCGCCGCTTCAATCGCGTCGGCGTCCTGGTCTATTCCTATAAATCTCCCCTTGTCACTTAAGCGGCTTGCGACTTCATATGCATGTCCTCCCCCGCCAAGTGTCGCGTCTACATAGATGCCATCCGGCTTCACCTTCAGACCATCTACTGTCTCTTCAAGTAAAACTGATGTGTGTTTAAATGCCATAGAATCCTCCATTCACTCTCTGTCCAGAATCAAATTCGGATACCGATCGCCTCCATACGTTCTGCAATCGCATCCAGATCTTCTTCACTGACCATACTGCGCTCTTCCCAAAGTGCTTTATCCCAGATCTCCACGCGGTCCTGAACTCCCACCAGGACAACGTCCTTCTCCAGATGTGCAGCTTTTCGAAGTGATGCAGGTACAGAAACTCTCCCCTGCTTGTCAAAGCTGCCTTCAGAAGCACTTCCAAAAAAATAACGCTTGAAAATTCTGGCATCCTTGTTCATCCGTGGTAAGGTATTTAATTCAGCAACAAACTGATTCCATTCGTCTTGAGAATACACAAAAAGACACCCTTCCAAGCCATTACAGATCACAAAGCTTTCTCCCAAGTCATCTCGTAATTTGGCTGGAATGATGAGTCGGCCTTTTTCATCAATACTATGATTAAACTCTCCTAATAACATCTGGAATCCCTTCTAAAAGCAGGACTCCACTTTCGCCCCACTTTATGCCACTATTCACCACTTCCTACCACTTGAAACCATTGTAAACCACCACGCCCCCTTTTTCAACCCTTTTTTCACATTTTTCACATCTATGTCACAATTCTGTAAAAATTTGGTTAAAAAAAGAACAGGCTTCCAAAACCTGTTCTCATATCATTCTTTATTCTTTTATTCGCCAAGTCCGCTCAGATAATTATTCACCGCATCATAATTCACTTCTGCCACTTCCCGTTCCTGCTTTGACTCATGAGACACATATGCGGAATATCCGAGCCATCCCACCAATGCCAATGCAGCCAGTGACAGTACACACTTTCTGACAATGTTCATAATGCGCTGCTTTTTCATGTTCTTCTTCCGATTCGCCTTTTCCTGTTTATAGCGGTCTACTTTTTCCTGACTCATATCTAAAAGCTCCTTTGTCCCCTATGTATTTGACAGCTTCTGTCCTGCACTCTTTCTACATAGTGTACCACATCCGACTCTAAACTACAACAATAATTCCTCCGTCATTGGCATAAACCGTACTGATCCCGGATGTATCTACGATAAAACTGGACTTCACTGCAAACCGTTCTTTTAAAAGGCGCTGCACTTCTTTTGCTCTCTCCTCACAGTTACAGTGTGCAATAGCCAGAATCTTATCTCCTGCATTGACCACATCTGCTGCCACGCAGTCCGCCATCTTCACAAGTGCTTTTTTCATGCCTCTCGCTTTTTCCTTCTGACAGATCGTTCCCTGCGGAGTAGATCCCATGATCGGTTTGATATTCAAGGCTCCCGCTACCAGTGATTTGATTCCCGTAAGTCTTCCGTTCTTTCTTAAAGTATCCAGATTCTCCAGTACAAAATAAGTGTGCTGCTCCTCAATATAACACTCTACACTTTCCACAACTTCTTCGAACGTCATCCCGGCCTTTTCACACTGCTGAACCTTCAATGCGATCAAAGTCTCTCCTACTGAAGCGGAGCGTGAATTAAATACATGAATCTGTTTTTCCCCATATTCTTCTTCATACAGATTTTTTCCAAGAACCGCACTGTTATATGATCCGCTCAATTCTGCCGATAGTGTCACCACATAAATACGTTCGGCATCGCAGTGATAACTTTCCATATATCTTTCCGGAGACGGACAGGATGTCTTCGCACAGGATGTACTTTCTGCAATCTTTAAAAGCAGCTCTTCCTGCTTCAAGCTGTCATCATCTGTCCACTGAGTGTCTTCTATCTGAATTCCGAGAGCAACGTGTTCAAATCCTCCGTCTGCTTTCATCTCCGGCGTAAATTCTCCGCAACTGTCAACAATTACTTTATAGCTCATGTCTTTCCTCCCAAACCACACTTTCTTTTTCCACCATCTATTATATGTGGTTTTCAATACTACGTTACTTAATATACCACACTTTGTGTCGGATGAAAAGACATTTTTATATCTTTTGCTTTTCCTATTCTGTCTGAAGCTTAATTCTCCGGGATACACTCAGGGCAAGTCCCATCTCCGTCATCAGGAACAGAACCGAAGTTCCTCCATAACTGACAAACGGAAGCGTAACACCCGTTGTCGGGATCATGTTCGTTACAACCATGATATTTAAGATCACCTGCAGCGCGATATGTGCAAAAATTCCGGTCACGATCAGTGAGCCGTACAGATCCGGTGCATTTCTTGCAATAAACATCAATCTATATAGAAGAAGTCCGAACAGGATCAATACTACGATTGCTCCGAAAACGCCAAGTTCTTCGCAGATAACGCTCAGAATCATATCATTCTGCGCTTCGGGGATCATACCAAGCTTCTGCGTGCTGTTTCCAAGACCTTTTCCGAAGAATCCCCCGGATCCGATCGCATACAGTCCCTGAAGCACCTGGAAGCCGGTGCCATCCGAGTGCCCTTCCGGATCCAGCCATGTTGTGATTCTTCCGATTCGGAAATTATCACTGTTCGTCGCATAAACCGCAAGTATGGCCACTATCACGATCAAAATTCCTGCTCCGATGGCAGCGATCATCAAAAACGGCTTTGTCTTCGGATGTGCCACAAAAATCAAGACACAGGTAATCGCCATTACGATCACGGCAGTACTTAAGTTGTCTGTAAGAATAAACACTCCACCTGCTGCCACCCCGCCATAGATCAGAAGTCTCCGGATTCCAAGCCAGTCATTGACTTTTCTTCCCATCTTACAGATCTCACAGGAAATAAACAAAATAATCGCGATCTTTGTAATCTCAGATGGCTGCAATGTCATATTTCCCGGAAGCTGGATCCATCGTCTGGCTCCATTGATCGTTGTTCCAAGAGGCGTCTGCACCAGCGCCATCATAATCATGGCAAACACATAGATTTCAAAAGAAAAAGCTCCATAAACATGATAATCAATCCTGGAAACGATCAACATAACTCCAAAACTGCCCGCACTGATCATTGCCTGTTTGATAAAATAGGACATGTCATCCTGAAAATCCGCCTGAGCGCTGTACGCACTGGCACTATAGAGCATAATCAGTCCAAAGCAAGTCAAAAATATAATGACCAGCATCAGATTATAATCAAAATACGTGGTCGGCACACTGCTTTGCGCAATCTCTCTTTTCTCCCGTTTCTGTCTGGCAGAACGTCTGCTTTTCGTTCCCCCCTGCTCTCTTCTGCGAATCGGCTGTACCGTTTTGCTGCTCATAACATCTCCCCTGTTTTTATTTTACTCGGTTATCTTGCGCTCATTGCCGGATGCACCGGTTTTCCATGTTCAAAAAACCGGTCATACCATACAAGGAAAATGTAGACAGTCCAGATCTTCCGACTGTTATCTGTCTTTTCATTTGCATGTTTTGCATGCTTGTGTTCATCCAGCATTTTCACAAGAAGCTCTGTATCAAAGAATTTTTTTGCCGCATCAGAAAGAAACATTTCTTTTACCCGATTGTAATACGCATCTTCTTTGAGCCATACCCGGATCGGAATCGGGAATCCCAGTTTCTTCTTCTCTGCAGTCTTACTGCGGATCACCTTTTCTGCCGCCCCGCGAAGTGCCACTTTTGTCTTCGGTGCTCTCACTTTATAATGCAACGGCAGTGTCTGGGCAAGCTCCAGTACTTTTTTATCCAAAAACGGGACACGCACTTCCAGAGAATTGGCCATTCCCATCTTATCCCCCTTCATCAGAATATCATGTACCAGCCAGAGATGCATATCCACATACTGCATCTTGGTCACAGAATCCTTGTCTTTCACGCGCTCATACAGTGGTGCAGTCACCTTCTGAATTCCCGGCTTGCAGCCTTTTTTCAAAATACGGTTCGCTTCTCTCTCTGTAAAAATATTCGTCGCATTGGCAAAATAACGTTCTTCCAGAGTTTTTCCGTGACGCATCAGGAAGCCTCTTCCTTTCATGCCTCTTGGAAGGCATCTCTCTGCAAAATTTCCAAGCATTCGTCTGATCGGCATTGGAATTTTATTAAACGAAGTATGCTCCAGAGGCTCACAGTAAATATTATATCCTCCGAACAATTCATCCGAACCTTCTCCGGACAGCACTACCTTTACCTTCTTCGCTGCTTCCTGACTCAGAAAATAAAGTGCGATCGCCGCAGGATCTGCCACCGGTTCATCCATATAATACTGGATATCGGACAGATTATCCCAGTATTCCTGTGGAGTGATGACTTTTGCATCATTTTTCATGTTGATGCTTGCTGCAAACTCTTTCGCATCCTGAATCTCGCTGTATTTTCCTTCGTCGAATCCAACGGTAAAGGTACGATCCACCTGACCTAAATATGTCAGATAACTGGAATCCACTCCACTGGACAAATAGGAAGCAACTTCTACATCACTGATCTTGTGCATCTCCACAGACTCTTTCATGACTTTTTCAATGTCATCTACAACTTCTTCAAAGGATTTTGTCGTATCTCCTGTGAAATTCGGTTCAAAATACCGTTTGATCGTCATTTTCCCGTTCTCATAAACGAAATAATGGCCCGGCTGTACACAGAACACGCCTTTAAAGAACGTCTCATTGGTCGGAACAAACTGAAAAGACAGGTAATTTCCCAATGCATCTTCATTAAACACTTTATCAAACTTCGGATGCTCCAAAAAAGATTTGATTTCTGATCCAAACATCAATGTTCCATTCATCTGCGCATAATAAAGCGGCTTAATACCAAAAATATCCCGCGCTGAAAACAGTCTTTTTGCCTTTTGATCCCAGATTGCAAATGCATACATTCCGCGAAGACGGTAAACCAGTTCTTCTCCCCACTGCTCGTATCCGTGGATCAAAGTTTCCGAATCCGTATTGGAAACAAATGTATGTCCAGCCTGAATCAGTTCTTCTCTCAGTTCCTGATAGTTATAGATCTCACCGTTAAATACAAGCACCTTGCTTCTGTCCTCGTTATATAATGGCTGATCTCCGCTTTCTGAAAGATCAATGATTGAAAGACGCCGGAATCCAAGTGCCGCATCTTCATCCACAAATTTGCCGGAACTGTCCGGTCCGCGATGGATGATCGTATCTATCATATTCTCCAGCACCTGTTCTCTGTTCTCAACTTCTCCTACAAATCCTGCAAATCCACACATATACTGTATATCTCCTCTTAAAACTTATGTAACCTGTCCTTAACATTCCCAGTTTTCAGACAGGTTATGTAGACTCTTTTTTCAGATCCGGACAGTATCCTGCCCGCAACAACGCCTTTTAATATATCACATGCTATACTTAAATCCAAGAAAAACCTTACTTTCTCGTTTTCTTCATTCCGAATGAAGTGGCCTTGCGCCGTTCTTCCCACAACTGATGCCGGGCTTTTGTCAGCTGCTCCTCCAGATCTTTTATCTTTTCGCAATAGTAGTTTTTTTCCTCTTGTTCGGAAAGAATATCAAACCGGTATTCTACTTCCAGCCATGCAGGTCCGCCGTCCAACTCCGGAATATCCATCAGGTACTGCGGATCATCCGTCAGAAAGAGACTCTTTCCACGATCTGTAGAAACTGCATTGACTGGTTTCATCTCGTGTTCCACAGATCTTCCATTGATCTTCACACTGCAGATCTCACAACGGCACGCTGCATTGCATGGATCAAAGCGCATCATCTTTGCATTTTCCAGAAGCCAGGATTTTTGAATCTTATATCCTGACATACTCGGCCATGTCTCGCTGTCCTCCTCGCAGAAACCGTTTCCGATATCATAGTAACACTTAGATTCCTGACATTCTTTTCCACTGATATATCCGGACACAATATCGCTGTAGAATTTCATTCTCTCTGCTTCAATTCCCGAATAGTATGTCCTGCATTCTGTAAGCTCCGGAGATGCCATCAGTTCTTCATACATCTCATCAAACCGGCTGGCATACTGATAATCCACCGCAGCGATCTTCTGCCAGAGCGGTAGCCACTCTCCTGCCGGGCCATATCCTTCCTTGATCTCTTTTAACAGTTCATCTGATGTCTTTTTTTCAAATCCTCTTCCCGAAAAATTGTTCCGCTCAGCAAGACTGAAATTGGCTTCTGTCAGATATCCGGGACCTCCCAGATAATCATAAACATAAACCGGAACGCCCATTGCAAGACACCTCGGTACGGTTCTTCCAATCGTAATGACCAGATCATACTGCTGCAAAAACTCTGCATTCACCTGTTCCGTGCGATACCCAAGTCCGATCAGATCCACCTGATAATACCCGCCCATCTTTTCCTTGAGCTCCAAAAGCTCCTGCGGGATATGATTGGAAATGATCGCGATCTTATCCAACGCTCTTTTGTATCCTGCATACTCGCTGCTTCCTTCAAAATACTCTGCTTCCACACAGTTTTGAAAAACCCGTATCTTCGTTCCTTCCGGAACCTGCATGGCTACCATATCTGCACATTCAGGACTGACACACAGAATGAAGGCCGCTTCCTGCGTACAGACCGGAAGATTCTCCATGGCATTGATCACACTCAGCTTCGAGACAACCATTCGTTTATATTTTAATCCGTACCGGCTCACAAGATAATCAAACACCGGGAAATGCTGGATAAAGACAATCTCAAATTCCATCTCTTTGAGTGCCTCTTTCTGACATTCAATCACTGTGATCCCCTCTTCCAACTCCTGCAGAAGTGGATAAGACTTCTTATATACAGCAATCACCACATCATATCCCTTTTCTTTGAACAGATGTGCAAACTCCAGCACATGCAGCTCAGATCCTGTAAACTTCTGAAAATAAAGGTTGGTAATAAGTACTTTTTTCCTTTGTTCCATCTTACTTCTCCCTGTCTCCCCTGTTTTCCTCTTCTACCGATTATAGCAGACGCGGGAATATTTCTCCACCCGATAATTGCCTTTTTCAAAATCGAACAAAAAAAGACACTCGCCAAAGTGTCCAACTTGTGATCAATCGGGGTGACAGGATTCGAACCTGCGACCTCACGGCCCCCAGCCGTGCACTCTAACCAAACTGAGCCACACCCCGTCGTGCAACTACCGTTTTTCATTATACAAAACTTCCCGAAAAAAGTAAATGCCCTTTCGAATAAAAAGTCAGGCAGAGTTATCCTCATAACTCCGCCTGCTTTTTTATGAGCGCTTACATCCGCAATTCGGATTTTTATCAAACTCAGGATTGAATGCATAGAAGTTTTTGCTGTCCAGGTGTTCCTGCACGATCCGAAGATTTTCACCGAATCTCTGGTAATGCACGATTTCACGCTGACGCAGGAAACGAATCGGATCACAGACTTCCGGATCTTTTACAAGCCTGAGAATGTTATCGTAAGTCGTACGGGCTTTTTGTTCTGCAGCGAGGTCTTCATGAAGATCTGTAATCGGATCACCTTTTGACTGAAAATAGGTTGCAGTCCACGGTGCTCCGCTTGCAGCCTGTGGCCACAATGCCAGAGTATGATCTACATAGTATGGAGCAAACCCGGATCTCTCAATTTCTTCCGGAGAAAGATTTTTCGTCAGCTGGTGCACAATGGCACAGATCATTTCCATATGGGCCAGTTCTTTCGCACATCCAAGATGCAACTAATCCACATTAAATAAGTAATACCTTTTTGATAAAAATAAGATTGATACAATATTCACCCCTCAGAGAGCTAATCTCCGAGGGGGTTTTATTAAATAGATTTAACCGGTTCACGATACAATGGGTTCATCAGTCTCACATGCCATGGTGCATTTTTGCCCCAACTGTAGCACGGCATATCATGCCCAAAGTTATCCTTATAGACCTGCTGAATGATTTTTAACTCGTCTGGATGTGCTAAAGCTGTCACAACTCCATCATGCATCCAATAAACACATCCTTTTCCTTCTACTGTAAACATACACTGCATAGTCTCTTCTCCTTCCTGATCTTCTGTTGCGACTTGATTTCCATTCATCAGTTCGCTGATACGTTTAATAAAATACGTTTTTGTCGCTGTCGCACCACCGTGAATCTCCACTGATCTGTGCGGACAAGCAGTGGCAAACACCTCCTGATGTAACATAATCGTGCTTGCACTTGGTGTAATTCCGTACTGCTTACATTTCTGCGCTGCTAACTGCAATGCTTTTTCTTCGTTCGCCTTAAAGGTATCCAAGTCCCCCATGCTCTGGCAGACCTCTATACTCAAGAAATTGAGATTTCCGTTCAAGTATCCGCAGTGCCAAGCGCAATTTTCGTCATCTTCCGCCTGTAAGATTCCATCGCTGCACACATAATAATGGGCAAATCCGTTTTCCAAGTTTGCGTTTTGTAAGTAATTCCTGTAATACGCTGTCGTAGCATTCTGACCGTCTGCCCCATTATGAATAAAAATACCGACAGGATTTTTACCTCTCCTGCCGGCAATTCCTCTACAAATACTCATTATTTCTCCTCCTGTTCTTCCTCCTGCTCTTCTGCTTCAAATACTTTTTCCAGTTCCTCTGCTGTTGTTCTTCCAAATTCGTTCTGTTCACTCATGTTCTCACCACCTTTTTGCATAATACGCACAATAAAAGAGAGCCTGTTTACAAGCCCTCTTTTCACTATTATAAGATTCCGCCTCCATCAACAGATTTTAAACTGTTGATATTGATAATCTGATAATAGCCCTCTCCGATTGGTCTCATGTAAAAACGCTGCGCATCTGAACCATTTGTATCATAAATATCAATATTTGTATGGTTGTCTACTCCATTTCCAAACACATCCAAACGCTTATTTGTATTGATTTTCGGAGCGAGTTCAAACGCAAAATTCCCTAATATTGAATCATTTACTGGGATTATCTTCCATTTCTGAGCATTTGTTCCATTCCTTTTATAGGCTACAACATTCTGTCCATTCTCATCTTTACCTTCATGTACATCCAAAAACAGACCATTTCCTTTGCACTGCATTTCATAGAATCCATCTGTGTCCTTTATCAGCTTCCACCACTGATTATCTCCCCCGTTCCATTCATATAAATGTACATTCTTAATTTCTTCCGTTTCTGTGTTGCCTTTATATCTCAAAATACAATCCCACGGGAAATTATAATACCCATGCACACTCGCTTCTTTTCCACTGCTGTCCCCTGAAGCTCCATCGTAATCAGAAGAAAATTCAGCCAGCTGGTTATTACCTACATATAATGCCACATGATTCACTTCATTTAGAAGAATATCTCCTCTGTTCAATGAAGTGCCAACTGGCAGCCTTGTCCATCCTCTCGCACAAAGCTCTGCTGCCATATTCCCTGTATATGTAGCTGATCCAGTATCAAATCCAGCATTTCGCAATGCTGTTATGATGGAGCTTGCACAATCGTAATCCTTTGGCCCCCATCCTCCGAGACGATAACCATATGAATTGTCATTACACATATTTACCATATTTTGAATGAATTGTTCTAAATTTGCCATAAAATAATACCTCCATAATCTATTCTTTACTTATTTACGAGTTTCTATATTTATACACACATTGGAACCACCCCCCATTCCATAAACATTCATTGTTTAGTATTATCGTCTTTATTTACCAACTTATCTGCAACTTCTAATCCTTTGATAAGAACAACTGGCACATTTAATCCAGCTTCTACAAAATTTTCCAAGATCGATCTAATCTCGTTAATAAGCAAGCTTGCAAGTACAAACCATCCAAGTAATGTTGTAACCTGTAAATCTACTCCGATAGTCTTTCCTATTTCTATGAATACTGCACTTGCTCCAAATGCTACCATAATCATCAACCAGTACCCTAATTTCTTTAATACGCCTTTCCATCCTTTAACAGAATTTTCTTTCTTAGCCATTCTGCTCTTCATCCATCCTGTTAGCCAATCAGCAATATTTAAAAGCAAAAATGCTACAAATAAAATCCAATGTTCTCCGAGGATGTACGAGAGAACAGCAACGACCGTTCCTACAATCGCATTATAAACATCAATAATTGGTTCTGCATAATTCATTTTCTTCATATCCTCACTTTCCTTCCTGTATTCGAATTGTAAAATAAAATGTGTACAGACTCTCTCTTATTGCACGATTACCTCTCCATAACACTCATACGTAACAGGATTGTTATATTCTTCTGCAGACAATGTAACGTTTCTGTTTGTTCTGAATTGTATATTTCCCGTTCCTACAATTTGCTGTGCAACATTCATTAACATCACTAACCTTTGGTCTCCATCTGGAGTAAATGGGCATCCACTCATAATTAGTCTGTCTTTGTTATCGTGCGATCCATTTTTGTCTGTATAAATCACTCTTACCTGATACCGTTTGTATCCGCTTTTCCGATATTTTAGTTCCCAGTTATTTTCGTTATAAATCTTCCATTCCGTCTCTACACTCATGTCTTCGCTTAACTCTCGGCCCATATTTGCACTCAGTGGTGCATCACCTGCCTGTGACGTCAAATTATCCACAATATCTTTTTTCTCTACAAAGGATGATAATGCACTCTTTATTTCATTTATTGCATACACTAAATTCTCTTTCGATGCTGTCGCAAGGTTTCCTAAGTTTCCAATGCTTTTCTTAACATTCTTTAACTGTTCATTCAGATTTCCAATGTATTTGCTGTAAAAATGCTGCAATCCTGTCCAACTTAAATATTTCATTTAACCACCCCACTTTACATGGTAAACAACGAATCTATCTCTTCGTTTGTAATACTTTCCACGTTTGCATCCGAGCCTGCCGGACCCTGTGGTCCCATTGGTCCAATGTCCCCTTTCTCACCCTTTAATCCCTGAGGTCCCTGTGCACCCGCAGCTCCTGCCGGTCCTGCTGGTCCCTGTGCTCCAGCTGCGCCGGTTTCTCCTCTGTCTCCTTTATCTCCCTTAAATTCTCCACTTTTAATTGCTTCATCCAGCGATTTTCCCTTATACGTAACATCAGTAGAAACTACTTTGTCAGTTTTCTTTCGAAATGCACCATTTGCCCATTCCTGCATTTTCTCTTTAAATGTTCCAAGTCCTGTTAAATCTAAAAATTTTGCCATGTTCTTCTCTCTCCTTTTCTTTAAAACAATCCATTGATCTCATCTTCTGTGATGATCTCGTTTCCGGTGCCTGCCTCCAGTTCACCGATTTTCTGCTCTACAGTTTTTCCTTCCGCAAGCTGCACGCTTTCCGCCATGCACAGCGGATAATTTCCATTATTCTTTGTGGATAAGGTGTTGACGATTACAACACCACCTTCAATGCTCTGTGCCATCTTTCAAGCCTCCTTATTTTACTGTGACTGCTGTAGACCCCAGTCCTGCGTTTACAGACATCCATACGTCATAGCTCTGCTTATATCCGGATGCGTTGGTAAACTCCAATGTCTGCGCTTTTGTAAATCCGCCGTCAAATCCACCGACATTAAAAGTCGGAGTTCCAAATGATGTAGGGATTGCATACACGATCTTCTCACCTGCTCCGGCATTTACTGTAAAACTGCGTCCTCTGCCGCCTGCAAGCGCAGAACCCTCTAACGCAAGGATATCCGCATTTGCGAGTGATGCTTTGTTAGTCTTGCCCCAGTATACTTTTGGCTGGAATGCGATTGTCACGGTTCTGGATACAGACGCATCTCTTTCATCTGTAACAGTAAGAACGATATTCGTATTTGCTTTCACTGTCTTTCCTGTGTATGATTTCTTACGGATGCTCTTATCCAGATTTTCGGCAGCTTCGCTTGCAAACTGGATTTTCTGGGTCTTAGGTTCTTTATTTAAAGTCCATGTTACATCAGATGCAGTTACTGTCGCGCCGATTTCATTGCTGCTGTTTGTAGCTGTCAGGCTGTTAATTGCAATCTTGGTATATGCCAGATCGTCAATCTTCTGCTTGTACTCATCTGTAAAATCATTGGCAGATAACCCTTTTCCCTCCTCTTTTCTTACGTATCTTGCATCGTTTTTCTGTACCAGGTGTGCAAGTCCATCCTGATCCAGGTACTTCTTTTCTGCAGCGATCACTGCTGCTTCTGTTGCTTTTTTTCTTGGCATTTTCACTCTGCTCCTTTCATAATCTCGTCAATCTCCGAATTGGTGATCGACTCTATCTCCACAGTCCCGCCGCTGTTTGGCAGATTTACGGAGCTGATTGTATCCTTACCAGACAAAAGCTGCAGTTGATTCCCCTCTAACTGCAGCCCGTCTCCTTTTTGCTTTAACCGCTCCACGATCTGTTCCAGTGCATGTTTATCCGCTGGGGCCTCATAATCTTCTGGCTTTTTTCGTGCTTTTACACTTAACCGAATTTCAAATATGGTCTTTCCTTCTCCCGGAATAGTCTTATATACATATGCCTGGATTGTTCCACTTCTTTTCAGTAATTCATTTGGAATGTCGACTGTGATGTCACCGTCTTCCACTTTCCCAAGTACCACCAATGCACCATTCGTACATTTGTCAGTGAAATGTACTTGTATTTGTTCTTCTTCTACTTCCATTCCGCAGATCTGTAAAACCTGTCCGTAATCCCATTGTGTAAGTTTTCCATCGATATCCACACGCCTGGAGCATTCATCAAATACTGCAATTATCATTCTTATGCACCTCCTCCAAGCGAATCGATATCCGAATTCGGAATCCCCTCTATCCCTGTTACTTCTCCGGAATCACCCCGGGGAATTTCGAAATCAAATACCGCCTCTGTTTCTGTACCCGAATTTTCAACAGACGCCTCTGTTCCTGCCTCCCCGGTCGTAGTAGTTCCGATCCGTATTGTTGCTGCTTTTCCTGCCGGTCCTTCCGGACCCTGAATACGTCCTACATTTTTCCACTGGCCAGATACGTTGTCCCATACATATAGATTTCCATCTACCAGATAGGATTCGCCCGCATTTCCTGTTGGATGTTCTCTGTTCAATTCCTCTTCTGTTTTATAGGAACCCAGTATAGTAACACCCGTTCCATCTTTCCCTGGATCCCCCTGAATCCCTTTTTCTCCTCTTGGACCAGGATCCCCTTTCTCTCCTTTAGCCCCTGTTGCACCGGATAAATCTACCATGTACTCATATCCAGTTGCGCCCTTTCTATAAACCTTGGCATTATCTGCATCATCCGGGTTACCGGTACTTATCATCACAATCGCATTTTCCGGAAGACCATCGGTTTCAAATCCTGCATTCATCTGTCCTACAGAGGCATAAATCTTTTGCACGTTTAAAGCAATGCTTCCACTTTCTATGGTTCCTGACTGCAGAGAATCAATTTCAATCGTTGTAATTTCAATCGGATCATACTTCTCCAAACGATTTAGTATATCTACGAGCGCCTGATATTCATTAGTTGACTGTATTTCGGATACAGCCACTAAGTTTTCTCTGACCTCCATCTTCACTTTGAATGATGTGACAGCATTGCTACCATCAATCAAATGTAGCTGGCATTCCGTATTTCCCACTTCTGCAACCATTTGCTGCGTCAAACTGAACAGGACGCAATAATTGCTTATCACGGTTCCTTCTGTGTAAGTTTCTGATCCGCTTGGTTTCTTACAATAAATCCTGGCCTTACTGATTGTCTTTGCCATTCCGGAAATCATACAGCGCAGAAGTCTGCCCGAATCGTACTGTACTGCATAGATTGTTTGCATAATTCCCGGGTTTCTCACGTCAATGTATAAAGTTGTCGTTGTTTCCATATCACACCTTCTTTCTTATCCTGGTATCCACCTAACGAGGTAAACGTCTCCCGGCAACACACCTCCACCGCTTTTGTATCGCAGCACACAGTCCCACGGATAGTTATAGTATCCGGTTGTCCAAATTTCCTCTCCTGTCTGATCACCAGTCTGGCCGCCGGTTGTTCCGCCAAATTCATTTTGGCTGGCCTGCACAACCTGTCCATTTCCAATTCCCATTGCAGTATGGTTTACGATGTTCAGAAGGATATCCCCTCTTTGTACACCGGATCCTGTTGCCAGATTTATCTGCCCTGTCACATCCGTAAAACCGCAATTCAAAAATATTTCCCGCATATTGCCGGTGTAGGTTGCCCCATTGCTTTTTACCGGAACCCCGGCATTTTCCCACGCCTGAATCAATAACGAGGAGCAATCGTAATCCGGTCCCCAGCGGTTTGTCTGATCATATCCGTGACTGTTATCATTTGCGATTTGAATCGCCCAGTTTACCGCAGCTTCTATTTTTTCAGATCCTCCTGCATATTGACTCAGGTAGTTGTACCAATATCTTGCCTGCTGCCGCCTCTCGGCTTCCACTTCTACGCCTGCACGTTCAAAGTTTTTCAAAAATGCAGATGCCAGATATTCCGGTGATTCTCCGCTGACCTTAAACTGATCGAACGACAGCGGATATGCATCGGTTGCAATCCACTGACCAAAAGAAACTGTAACAGAATCTATCCATGTAAGCTGACCGTTTGGATCCGTAATTCCATATCCGTTCGCACCTGCCCAATTTGTATAATTTGTTGCCGGTGTCCACTGTACCAGTCCAAAACCTCCACTATAGTTTCCCTCCTGCAGGCTTTGCCAGATTCCGGGATTGATGTTCGATTCACTTTGCATGTTGCCGCATATCCCAGCAATAGCATTCAGCGACCATCCTCTTTGTTCGAAAAAGCTTAGTACTTCTCGTGCGTTTCCTTGCATCTGTTCTGTTGTCAGATAAAAATTTCCTATCGTCCATGACATCAGAAATCACCTTCTTTCGTAATTCCACCTACAAGAAATCCTTTTTCAAACCTTAGATTTGTCCCATTCGAAAAAACTGCCGTTCCAGTCTTACCATAAGCTCCGGGTCCAACGTTTTCCGCATCTAACAAAATCGCATCCTTCGTGATCCTTAGTAAGCTTTTGCTGTCTTCTTTGTTTCCATCGGTGAATAACAGTGCATTTCCAACATACGTCATACAAAGAACGCCCTCATCCTTTTTGTTTGAAAATAATATTGTTCCGTCCTTTATTGTCACACGCCGATTATCGCTCAAAGAATCGCAGATATATTTCCCTTCTGCGTAAATTCCATCTTTATCCAGTCTGACTATTTCTTTCCCGCTTGCATCCAGCACCCTTGCAACGCCACTATTATTGTCAAATCCTCCGATTTCCAATGTTCCACCTCTGATCCGATCAGCCAGCATTGTTCCTGCTGTGATAAAATCAGCAAAGAATCCCTGTCCTGTTCCAAATGTGGACCAGTCCCAGTCTCTTCCATCTGCAGTTCTTTTACTGGCAATCTCGAACCCCATTGTACCAAGGCACATTGCTCCAAACGTTTCCGACTCCGGATTCAAATCTTCAAATAAAACAGCGCGTACTTTCTGTTTTTGTGCGATGTCGGACTGTGCCCGAAACTGTGCTTTCACTCCGTTTATGATGCCGTTGACCTGTGCTCCTATCACAGTGCCATCCGGTCGGATTGCACTTTCTATCCGATTTGACATACTTGATACATCCGCAATGAAATTATATTGAAAGTCTCCCAACACAACAGATGCAACCTCTTCATTGATGCAATCCCATTCCAGTTCTATGACACGTGCATCTGTTACAATATCCAGTTTGCTGTGACGACAATGTACCGTGTCTCCGATAGAAACTTCTTCCAGTTCCCGGATATCCGCGTACAATTCCGTATCATGCAGCATAACCATATCAGCGGATATCGTAACCTTCGGCTTGTCAATTCCAGCTTCAAACTGTTCCTCGCATTTTTCTTTTAACGCATTGTTTAGTTCTTCCTGTGTATTGCAGATCACGATTCCGTTCTCTTCGTCATCTTCCGCAGCATCGGCCTTCATCTTCACATCTTCAAATGTGATCACTCCGTATTTTATTGTTGGATATTTATCAAGCAGTGGTGAGTCCACCCACGGTTCATTCCCCTCTATCATGTATCCGTTATATGCCTTTGGTACAATCCTTGTAATGACCTCGCTGGTATCAATCTCTTCCTGCAGCCCGTTTTCCGCAATGTTTTTCCCGTATAAAACCTGCACCCCATTATCGATTCCAACTCGGTCATTGACGGTGATTGTATAATTATCAAAAAGAACCTCACCGCCCCATCTGTTCAGGAAGGAGTTCTCCTCTTCTCCGCAGATTGCTTCGATCAGGTTCTTTGTCTGGTAATATGCTGTTGATATTATTCTGATATTAGATTTTCCACTGTACTTTTTATTTGGTGCGGTCATGATGTCCAGTGCCTGCTGCCCGTTTTTTTTCGTTGGACGTATATCCAACAGAAAACAATCATCAATCGCATCCATAAAAACCGGTTCCAGTTCTGCACTCACGCCAGCATCTGATTTTGCTTTCTTTTTGATCCGAAATAACTGTGTTCCATTGAATGACTCCAGTTTTACGACTGCGTCCTCTTCTATCCACTTCCAACGTCCCTCTTCATCGATCGGGTGCTGAATCTCCGCTTTCCAACTTCCGTTTAGTATTGCTTTTACAGAAGCGCTCTCCGGAAGTAATGGCATATCACCGTTATGTTCATAATCCGTATTTTCTGGTTTATAAAGTTCTATCCTTATAAGCACCTCCAGTTCGGAATCACTTTCAGATCAAATCCTCTTGAGATATACACGGTATTCTCTCCCGGTAAAAGATGTAGTTCTGCATAATCTCCATACACAGATGTGTTCATCAATTTTCCATCTTTTCTGTATGCCATCAGCCTGTCTGTATCAATCACCAGATTCTGGCCAACATTCGCTTTCATTTGACTTCCGTTTACCTGCAGGATGCACTCACCTTCACCTGTGATCAAATAGACTGGTCTTGATCTGTCATATGGATTGTAAAACACCTCTTCCGGTGTATATTCTGCTTTTCCATCTGTTCGATATCGGTATCCCTCACACGTAAATTCTACATCAAACTCTCCGACCTCTTTTACTTGCCGTTCTGCTGCATTGATCTTAGTATGTTTTACGTGATAGAAATACTCCAATTCATCGCTTAAAATCAGTTCTGTATCATCTTTTCTCATAAGCCATCTTCTCGCAGCCCGAAATCGTTCCTGCCATCTTTGAGGATTTTCTGCAAATGTAAATGGAACTGTGATTGTAATGTCGCTCACAGTTCCATCTTCTTTGAATATGCTCCCATCTCTTCCCGGTATGTTCAATTCCGTATAGTTATACTCTGCCGAAGGGATAGACGGTCTTTCTCGTACAAGTATTCCTATTTCTGTATTTGTATGGCCGTTTCTGATAATTTCATACATTTACCGTCTCCCCTTTCCTCTTTTTGTGTGATGTACTTGAGATGTAAATCCTTTTTTGGCTGTTTCTACAATATAAGAATCAAGCTTTTGATTTCCAATTTGCACACCGACATTATTGTTCAAAACAATGTTAGTCTGTGTAGCACTTGCCAGAGCTGGAGTTCCTCCGTACATACTCTCACTCATCGTCTTGGCAACTCTTTTTACCGCATTGGAAACCTTGTACACATTCTCATTGATTCCTTTTACCATTCCATCGATAAAATCCGGCATCCATGTTTCATAATCTCTCAAAGGTCCTTCATCCGGTCTTGAAAAGTGTAAAAAGGATCGAATCTTATCTCCGATTCCTTTCACTGCATCCACAATCCCGCGGACTCCGGATAATATACCAATGTGGATACCACATTTTTAATTTCATTCCAAATATTTGATGTAATCTCCTTGATGGAATCCCAAATATTCGCAACTGCATTTTTGATATTATTTAAAATATTCTCCAGATCCGATTTTAATTTTTCAAAATCTCCAGTCACCAGATCAATCATCAATAGTACTGGTGCAAGTGTAGCGTTTTTGATGAATTCCCATGCATTTTGTGCAAGTTGCTTAATTCCGTTCCAGATCCCATTTAAATTCTCTTTTAATTTCGTAAAAGAATCTGTAATGGTTGTTACGATTGTTCTTATCGTTGGATTGGCAAGCAATGACGATAACATCTCATTCCATGCATTGGGAATCGTTTCTGTAAAAAATTCTACAATTCCGTCCCATGCTGCAAAAAATCCATCTTTGATTGCCTTTAAAATCCCGTTCACACCATCTCGGAACCATTCGCATTTATTGTATAAAGCAACCAATATCACTATGATTGCCGTTATAGCCGCAATTACAGGATGTGCTGTTATCATTCCAAGCAGTCCGGTCACTGCCGTTTTAATTCCACCGACCAACTTTGTCACAACTCCTCCGATTCCGGACAACTTCGACAGCACTCCCGCCACTGCAGATATTCCGAGTGATATCTGCCCTATTATCATTAAAAGTGGTCCTAATGCTGCCACCAGAATTCCGACTACTACAATCACCTGTTGCACGCCTTCCGGTAGAGCTGAAAATTTATTGACAAGTGCGGTAATAAGTTCTGCTACCTTCTGGACAATTGGTGCCAGCGTATCTCCAATCTGAATCGCTGCAGTTTCCAGAGATCCTTTTAATTCCTCGATTGCTCTTGATCCATCACTCATCTGAGAATTTGCCAGCCTTTGTGCTGCTTCCTGATCATTTGCCGCATTGATATATTTCTGAATCCCTTCAGTCCCGCTATCCATCATCACAGTAGCAGCTCGCATTGCATCGGATCCGAAGATTGTCGATAACGCCGCATCTCTGGATGCCGAATCCAAACCTCCAAGTTTATTCTGCAACTCCTCAGCAATCTCTGAAGCTCCAAGGAGATCCCCATTGGAATCTCTTGTCTGTATTCCAAGCTGTTTAATCATTGTTGCAGCGCTATCTGTTGGTGCCGCCAGCCTCTGGAGCATGGTTTTTAAAGATGTTCCGGCATCGCTTCCCTCGATTCCGGCATCTGCAAAACGAGCCAAAACCGCTGTTGTTTCCTGTATAGACCATCCAGCGTTTTTTGCTCCAGCAGAACACTGTGCCAGTGCCTGTGTGAGAGGTTCTACATCCGTAGAAGATGCAGCTGCTGCCCCGGCCAAAGCGTTTGCCGCTTCTGCAGACTCATTCGCAGACAGACCAAACGCTCCCATTGCCTGTACAACAACATTTGCTGCCTCTCCAAGATCCATCCCGGAAGATGCCGCAAGGTCCATTGTAGTTTTTAATGCCCCTGCTTTAATGTCGGCTTCTGTCAAACCACCTTTTGCCAGTTCTGTGATCGCATTCCCTGCATCTGTTGCGGAAAAGACGGTATCCTGTCCGGTCTGGATTGCAAGCTGTCTTAGATCTTCCATTTCAGACATGGGCTTATCAAGTGCTCCCGCCGCCTGACTCATTGCATCGTTGAAATTATTTGCCATAACAGTGGATGCAACCCCTACACCGGTCAGTGCCCCCGTTACCGGTAGCAAGGATTGTCCCACTCCTTTGACCTTATTTCCAAACTCTCCGGATACCGCAGATACTTTTGCAAGATTCGCACTTGCACTTCCTGTAGTCTCTTTTAGTGATTTCAGTTTCTGTTCTGTCTCAACAATCTCTCTTTGAAGAGAATCGAATCCTTCTGGACTGATCGGCTGTCCAAATTCATCATCTACTTGCTTTTTCTGTGCTTTCAGTTCTTTCAGTTTATCAGACGATTGGTCTACCTCTGTCTGCAGTTTTTTGTACTCTTCCGTATCAATCTGACCACTTTCTTCCATAGACTTCATGCTCTTTTTGAGCTTGTCCATTTTTTCGTTGGTCTTTACAATCTCCTCTTGAATCGGAGTATACGCCTCTTTCCAAGCATCATAATTTCCGGCGGTTTTTGCTGCCTGTTCGCTTGCCTGTTTTAAAGTTTCCAGCCTGTTTTTTGTTTCACTGATCGACTGTTGCAGCAACTTCTGCTTCTGATTCAGCAATTCCGTATTCGTGGGATCCAGCTTCAGCAATTTATTGACATCTTTTAATGACTGTTCTACACCGTATAGTTTTTTGTCAACACCGGACAGTGCCTTTTCCAACTTGGAAGTATCGCCGCCAATCTCTATGGTAATGCCTTTTATTCTGCTCCCTGCCCTTACATCCCTCCTTTACAGTGCATCAATATCCGCCTGTGTTGCAATTTTCGGATAATCATACTCATCATTCTTCATTTCGATAAACATATCGTTGATCATTCCAATGCTTAACAGGTCTAAATCAGAAATAGAAATACCGCATTGTGCACATCGAAGCATAAACAATGCGGTATTGACCTCACGGTCTATTTCCCTCTCTTTTTTTTTGGAACTGACATCTGTTTATTTTCTGATTTCCACATTTCCATGATTTCCGGCAGAATCTCATAGATATCAAATGTCTCGAACTGATCCAACCACTCGTTGATATCGTCCGGCTGGTCAGGATCGCCATGTTTATGCATCAGAAACGCAATGTTTTCAAACATTTCCAGTGATTCGATCGGGATTCCGCTTTCAAACTTACTTTCATCAAATTCTGTACCTTCTTTTGCGCATTTTTTCTGCATCTCGTCTTTGAGTTTTTCCTGGATCTTGATCTGCTTTTCAATTTTCTGCATATCTACAAAAATATCTCTCCCAAATTTCAGTCGATAAATCCGGGGGATTGCGGCAGAACTTTTGAATTTATATTCTGTTCCATTGATTGTGATCGTCTTTCTCATCCTGTTCTCCTTTTATGCTGCAACTTCCTGATCTGGAATGTACACCTTATCAAACCATTTTTCGTATAAGTCATCTGTTGTATCTGCTGTTGTCTTTGCCCGAACTGCCATTTTCTTAGCTGTTCCAAGCTGTACAGCGGATGCAGAAACTGTGACAGTGTCAGTTGTAGGTTCAATCGCGTCCTCTGTTGTGCTGGATTCTGTTGTAGGACGTGTAGAGGTACAGCAATAGAACCAGAACCGTGTTCCCCTCACATCGCCGTCAATTTCAAATCCCAGCGCAAACCGTTTTACTTTTGCAGTCGCTTCCTCCAGCATGACTTTGTTCTTGTCAATGTATTCACTTAAAATCTTTTCCCGGAACTCATCCGTGATCAGCGCCATTTCCCAGTCTCCCTCATATCCGCTATTGGAAGAAGAAACATAATACTTGATTCCATCCGCATAAAACGGTGTCAGTTCTCCCTGTGCTTCCAGTGAAAGCGATACGGAGCCAGGTACCGCAAACGGTGTATCAAATGTAATTTCTCCCGTGTCACTTTCCTGCAAAAGCGCAACATGCGCATTATGGATATTAAATTTGACTTTATCCTTTTTTGTTGCCTGTCTTTCTTTCCTTACTTAGCCCTCCACTTCATATAATACTTCATACATATTTTCTGATTTAATATACTGTTCACTTTTCTGCCAGAAGAGATCTGCTGCATCAAGTGCCGCTTCTACACGTTCTTCCAGTTCAAAGTCCTTTTCATCTGTATACAGTTCAATATCAACTTTGTTTGATTTAAAATATACCTTCCCATCTGCGGAGAAATTTCTCGTTTCCGGAATCAACCAGCAAATAAAAGGAGGATTCACCGCCTCACGTTCTTCAAAATGATGATACCGATATTCAATTTCCAGTACATCCAGAATTGCTTCTATCCTCTCCTTTGTCATAAATATCGTTCTATCCTTTCCTGTAGAATTTCCTTTGCGTGCTTTTCTGCAATTTTGATATGCGGGATCCCGTCCACTCTTCCACCATTCCTCTTTGCGTGTCCTTTTTCCAGCAAATGTGTAATCCGGTATTCCGGCTTTTTGGAATACACCACCATATCATAGCGGTGCCTTCCACTCAAATTTTTGTCTCGTTTATAGCTCCAGTGCTTTGCATATTCACCGGTATCTCCTTCCGGTGATATGGAACGTAATTCCGCAGCTGTCTGCTTCGCCGTCTCTTTTACTGCCTTTTCCACTGCTTCCTGTACATCCTCACGATACGCATCTAACTCCTGCATGACTTCGATTGCTAACTGATCAATATTAATTTTCGGCATGGTTTCTCACATCCTCATAAGTCGTTACTACTCTTTCCAAAGAAAGCAGTAAACAAGGTGGCGTTGCATCGTATTTATTCTGAATCTGTATGATCTTGTACTGCTTTTCTCCGATTATGCAGATGTCCATCGTAGAAATGTCTTCTACCGGCAGAATTGCAACTACTTCGTCAATCTGATTGGATAATACCTTTGCCTCATAGAACCGTTTGATTCCAACTGTACGAAATCCGAATCGAATTCCAGCTTGCCTGGTCTCTACAATCTTCCGCCCTTTTACTCTGCATATATCCAGTGACCCATCGTTAAATGTGATAAACTTTGTATCCTTACGTCTCGGCATTACATCCACCCGCTTTTCTTCGGAAACTGCGCATCTGCAGTGATATGATTTCTGATTTATAATTTTGAATAAACTCATCTACCTGACCGGCTCTTGCATACATGCAGTAATTTAAGAGCAGCTCTTTTTCTTGTGTTTCGCTTTCAAAATCACAAAATCTTATTTTGCCCTCAAGGTACGCTTTTCCTCTCTCTACGATACCAGAGAGCTTTTTACGCTCCCTGATATCCATATCCCATGTAATATCCAGAAAATTCTTCACATCTTCTAAAAGATCACTCATGATTATCCCTCATTCTTCGTTACCGTCACCTGATATGTCTTGGTTGTCTTTCCATCTGTCACTTTTGCTTTTACTACATTTCCTGCGCCGGAAGCCCATGTAACTCTGCTGCCGTTTGCAATCGGTTTGTCATTGTATGTCAATTCCAGTTCTGCAGTGCTGTCTGCGATTACCGCCTGCACCGTGTTTGATGCGTCTGTTGTTGTCAGGGTGTATGTCAATTCTCCTTCTGTAAATTCTGGTGTCAGCGTGTGTCCACCCACCTTAAAATCTGCAAGATTTGCATTTTCCACATTTTCTACACTTGGAACAACTTCCACTTCATAATGCGCTGGCTGTAGATCACTGATGTCCAAAAGCATGAAGGCATTATCATCTACTGCAAATCCATGACCATACATTTTGATCAGGTAAACCCTCTCATCTTCCAGGAATCTGTAATCATCTGAATACAAGATTCTTCCGTTATTTTCGATTCCAGCTCCCATGAGGTAAAGCTTTGCCATACCAAATACAGCCTTTCCGACTCCTACCGCCGGAGACTGGATCACATCGATCGGGAATGGTAGTGTACTTACATATCCACCGCCCGGCGCTGGTCTCTGTGTTGCCGGAAGGACTTTGCTGAAATAATCTGACGGATTTACCACCAGAATCAGTGTGTCTACGGTTCTTGCCTGTCCTTTTTCATTGATTGCCAGAACAGCCGCCAGTTTTCCAAGCTGCACATCATTAAGCTTTGTAACCTTTACTGCTTTTTTATCCGGATATACACCGCCTTTGATTGTAACAGAATCTCCCACCTGTTTTGTCATACCGATCGGCATATCTTTTCCTGTTCCATTGATAATTCCGTCTTCCAATCCATTTGCAAGTGCTTCATACAGGACCTGTCTCACATAATTGTCCAACCATTCCGGCCCCAAATCTAACATTGCTTTGCACACCGGAAGAAATGCTGACAGTTTGCTCAGTGTCACATCTACCTCTTTAAATCCGGATGTCAGCTCCTGGATGATATCTGCGCAAAGTTTTCCCCATGCTGCTTTCTGATATCCATTCGTATTCATCATCATTCGTGTCAACCCTGTTACGGATGTAAACTGGATTTTGGACAACAGCGGATGATCTGTTTTCAAATCTTCGAATACTTTGTCAATTACAGTATATGGCATTACCACATCCAGATTCTCTACTGCCTGTTTTGGATTTGTAGATTTCATTGCTTCTGCAAGCTTCTGATAATATTCTTTTTCTTTGGATGTCAGCTGTCTTACGCCGCGCTCAGACAGAATTCTCTGATCTGCTTCTTCTACGATTCCCCGTGCCTGTTCTATGACACTTTCCTGAATCTTATCGCACAGCTCCACAAACGCTGCCTGGAACTGCTCTGCATCTCCGGCTGTGATTGCCTCATTCATCTTCTGTACGATTGCTGTTTTTTCCATTTCTAATACATCTAAATTTTTCCTTAAATCATGCCTCCTCTAAAAAGATTTAATACATTGTTTTTTCTTGGTTTCTTGTCTTCCTGTGGTTTCTGCATTGCTGCAATCTGCTGCCGGAAGCTCTCCTGACTATTTAACTGTCTTTGCATATCGGACAGCTTCTCCAGAATCTCTTCTGTATTGACCGGTTCTGCTGTCTTTCCCATGATCTCATCAATGAGTCCATATTCCAGCGCCTTTTCCGGAGTGAGGTAAGTCTCATTTTCCATTAACTCAATCAACTCACTTTCCTCAATCTTCGCCCTTTCCAGAAAAACTTGCCGGTTTGCTTCCATCATGTCATCCAGATCATCGGCATATTTTCTCAGTTGTGTTGCATTGCCCGAGCAATACATCCACATATTGTGTATCAGTGCCGTTGTACCTAAACACATTTTTCTTGTGTCACACGCCTGTAGAATCAAAAACGCAACACTGTGTGCCACGCCATCCACAATCCCGACTTTCTGGTTTTGTTTTTGCTTCAGTAAATTGTAAATAGCAACGCCCTCTTTTACGGATCCACCATTTGAGTTGATATGCAGCTCAATTGTCTGTCCTTCTGGAATTTCACTCAGTTTCTCTGCAAAATATTTCGCGGAAGTCTCCGAGTCCTTATATTCCCATGCGTTCCAGTCAAATTCTCCATATTCTGTCACATCATCATAAATGTACAGAAGTGTTTTGTTCTCTGCCTGAACGGGCTGCATTCTCCAGTTTGTTATGTTTTTCCTTGTCTCACCCCTTTCACTCTGTGGTTTCTATATCCAATCCTGCAAGCAGGTCTTGAATCTTACTATAATTTTTCGTCATAAAGTGCTGGTTTGCCCAGTCTTCTTCAATTCTCGGTTTTCCGAGCACTTCTAAAATATCATTGATCGTAAATGCTCCGCTTGAGATCAGCTTGTCTACTGGAGTTGCAATATCAAAAATATCAATATGCTTGACTGCCAGAGTCTCTATCTTTACATAATTTCCAGCTTTAAATCCTGTGTATCCATTTCTCTTTCGGTTGATCTCCTGCTGCAGCATCTTAATGAGCGGATCTATCACAAAGGTCAGAAGTTCATCAATCGCTTTCCCTGTATCCTGTACATCTCCTTTGGCCAGACTCGGTGGGAAAGAAAATGCTCTTGCTGTAAATTCAAAGATGTCATCAGCTAGATACTTGATATCTCGTGTTGACTCTGTAGAATACGTCTTTCCGCTTTCTGAAATATCCTGATATTCGTATCCGTCAAACAATGGCAACACCGCACTGTCGCTTTCAAAGAAGTTCTTAAAATGCGTGCTCATCAACTCCTGGAATGTTTCATCGAAATTCTCACTTTCCTGTGCAATTGCTCCAATATTCAGGATTCCTTTTTTTCCTCTTGATTTTTTATAGGCATCCTGCGCATATATCAGTAATTTTGAATACGTTTCATACATCCCATTTGTGAGATTCCTCATATTTTCTGAGTTTAATTCGAAAAACATTACTTCCGACATTTCCCGTGTTTCAGACAATTCGTAACCGTCAAATGTGATCCCGCTGAATCTGTACTCCTTCAATGCCAGCACCTCTTTGCTGTAACTGTCTGCCACATAAATGTGATTGTTTACTTCTACTACAAGGCATTCATTGTTCCGGTACAGCTTGCCAATCAGCTTATTCATGAATGACGTTGCATTCTGGTTCTGATTTGGTTCGTAATTCCAAAGATAATACTCCTGCCCTTTTACTTCTTTCTTCTTGATATACGTTTTAAATTCGCATTTGCTGATGGCATTTGCAATTTTATTGACACAAGTCCAGAAAGCCAGCTCTCTCAGATATACTTCGTACATAGCACTCTGTACATCTTTATCTTTCATAATGTCATCCACTGTGATCCTTGTGGTACTGCTGCCTCCAAGTTTTTTGATCAACCAGTCTTTAATACTTAATTTCCTACGTTCACCCCCTTAATAACTGTAAACCTGTATTTTCGGTGTTGGTTTTGCCCGTTTCTGCGGCAGCACGTTTTCCACAGTCATCGCCGCTACAAATGCCATAAATGGGTCTGTTTTTCTGCTTTTTCCTTCTATTTTTCCATATACATAATTTCCCATATCGGCATCATCCTCTTTTCCTGGTTTTCTTCCATGTCTGATTAGTTTTGCATTATTGGTGGCCCACCTTAATTCTGGAGCATCTCCCCACCGCAACCATTGATTTACAAAGCAGCTATCAATCAGAGGTGCCACTTTCATAATGTCTGATGGCCGGATCAGCTTCAGATTCTTATTCACTTTCATATCAAATCCTATTTCCTGCAGATATTTTCCGATCAATGCAAAACGGAAATCATCCAAGGCTAAAGCTTTGATATTGTATGTGCGTTTTGCTTCCTGTATATAATTTGTAAGCAATGACGGATGTATTTCCACGTCATCTACAAGCGTCAGTCTTCCGGAATCCGCCCATTCTTTCCATGGAGCCTTGATCCTCGGAATATCTTTCGAATTTAGGCACATCCATGAATGGCTGATATCAAACCGTTCATCTCCATCTCGGAAATGAAGATCTACGGAAGCCCAATCTGTTAATTTTGTATAGTCAATTCCACATACACAGCTCCATCTTTCCAGATCCGGCAGTAAGATGTTGGTCGCTTTGATATTGTCCCACTCCGTTACACTCATTTCTTCCGCATTTTCCGGAATATTCATTCGTTTTGTCATAAATGCCGGAAGTCTTCTCGGATTTTTCTTCCATTCCCTGTATTCTTTCCTGATCTCTTCCATAAGACTTGGCAGATATGGCAACGATGGATTTGCCATTGGCCAGTTTTCTTCCTGATCCACATCTTCCTTTTTATTCAGTTTACAGATAAATGGTAATAACCCATTATCCGGTTCGCCACCTCGTAATATCTGTTCGGAAGTTTCCAGCAGATCATCCAGCGGTCCTTCCCGCACATCACCATTTGTCGTGTAGTAAGAACGTCTTGGATGTTTCTTCTTACCAAGTCCTGTCGTAAAGACGTTTATATTCTTATAGTCTTCATATTGATGGATCTCATTAAAGATACAGATTCCAGAACGAAGTCCGTCTTTTCCTTTCGGACTGTTTGTTCTTCCCTTCATAATAGACTTTGTTTTTAAGCATAAAACCTGTTCCTTCGTCCACCGGAAGAATTTCTTTAATTTCTTTATCACAGATGGGCGCTCAAATGCATTGATCACATCATGAACCGGCCGCATTGCCTGGTCCTCATTATTGGCGCAGATATCTACATCGTACTCTCTGATTCCATTATGTGGGGACATTAAACACACTGATTCGAGCGCAATTGTACCATCTTTTCCCGCTCCTCTCCCCAACATACAGAATAAATCCGGCCATCTTGGAAGCCCGGATTCTCTCCAATATGTGCAATCGTGCAGTCCGATCACAAACTTCTGCCAGGGAAATATTTCTTCAAACGGGAAGTATTTTGACATCCCGATATATTTCTCCAACTGATCACAATCTATATAAATATCTTCATGCTCAAAACACCATTTTACATGCGCGACAAGCAGCTCCTGCTCTTCGCATACTGCATAGATTTTTTTCTCAACTATATCAATCCATTCCTGAATATATGGATGTATGTTACAGCTCATCTTCATCATCTCCCGAATCATCGCCAACCGGCTTAATTCCTAGGCTGTCCAGTATTTTAAGCATTTGAGCATTGACCTTAATTCTTTGATCTATCGAGTCATTTTTCTTTTGCCCTTTTTGACCTCCTCCATTATTATATTCAACGATAGCGCCTCTCTTTTTAATGTCTGCGATCAGTTCGTTCTCCAGGTCCCAGAAGTCCATATATTTATCGACCAAGTCGATGTAATATTTCCCTGTGGTTCCATTCCGGGCCAGCTGATCAAGAAGGTCCTCTTTGATTTCCACTCGCAATAATTCTTTTCTTGTTTTTCTCGCCCTTATACCACCCCCTCCGTCACGCGCGCACGAGAAATTTCTTTTGTCGGGAGCACCCACCGGTCTCTACGTGGCAAATTAAAACCCGATTTTTTTCGACCGGGGGTATCCTGACAATTTGATTCTTCTTTACCATTTTTCCTCTGTCATCGGTTCTTTTTTCTTTTGCTTTCGATATCCATGAACCTCTTCATGACAATCATGACACAGACTGATCAGGTTTCTCCGTTTCTCACCTCTAAAGCTGTACCAGATTTCCAATGCTTTATCTGGATGCTTCTTTACATAATTCACATGATGAACCGTCGTTGCCTTTGTATACTTTCCACGTTTCTTACATAACTGACATTCATATTTATCAAGCTTTAACACCTGTTCTCTCAATGCTTTCCACTTGCCCCATGTATAGAATCTGTGGATATTTTCTCTTATACATTTCTTTACAAATGCAATCTCATGTTCTGTCATATTCTCACCTCAATTGCAGGAGAAGGAATCGAACCTTCGACCTTCAGCTAAGGAGACTGACGAGCTTCCACTGCTCTATCCTGCTATATTTGTGCGATGTCGCACAGTGTAGGCTTTTGCCCAGAGCCTTTTATCGTCTTTGCTCAGGACGCAGAAAAGCATCCGGCTTTCGCCAGATGCTCTCTGCTATTTTCCATTATTCACTTCTTCTACAAATTGCTTCATCAGCTTTGTAAGCTGTGTTCCCATCGCAACACCAGATTCTTTGCAGGCTTCCTTGAACTCTTCTGCTACTTTCTTGTTAATCTTATATGTTTTTGGAACTAACCCTGCTTTCTCATCCCACTTATCTTGTGGTCTCTGTTTCCTTTCTTCATTACCGAGCATGCTCATCCCTCACTTTCTTTATGAGGCAATAAACCAGCTTTGCTATTCCTATAGCAATGAAGAATATTCCTAACTTCCACAACATCCTTTACACAAATGAGCTTTCATGTTATATTTATTTTGAAGAAGGGCTTTCGCCCCTCTTAGCTAATTAAATAGCTTGTCGAGAATCATTAAAAGGATTCCAACGAATAAGTCCAGAATCGCACTGACCGCCAATGTCTTTATATCGATTTTGGACTTTTTCTTTTGTTTCTTTTTGCTCATTTGTATCTCACCTCCTTACAACTATATAATACCACATACGTATACGTATGTCAACACTTTTCTCAGAGGTTTTTAATCCGGACAACGGGAATCGAACCCGTGACACACAGCTTATAAGGCTTCTGCTCTAACCGACTGAGCTATGTCCGATCAACATTTATACAAAAAACGCCCTGCATTTTCATGCAAGACGCCCTTTTGTAATTTGTGTGTGGTTTTACTGGTTGTCTTTAGGAGGAAAACTAAAAACACCTTAGCCGTCCAGCTTGTTCCTTTCGGCTTTATACCATATTAGCATTTTAAAACCGTCGTTTCCGTCGTTTTCTCAAATTTTTCTAAATATCTGTTATGTTTGCATCGGCAACTGTCCTCTGTATATGCTTTCCTTTTCTTTGGGAATACTTCATTCATCCTATGTGAGACCTGTACCCAACTTAGATCATCAATATAATAAAATCTGAGAATCATCCGGATTTCGCTTTTTTTAATTTGTCCTATATATTCCTCTACCTGTATCTGTTTCTCCAGAAGATCCGTCTCCAACATCTGCAGCTTTGCAATGCGCTTTTCAAGTAAAAACTCACGTTTTTCATATTCTCTTTGTGGGAAGCCTGTTATTTTCACTGTTCGCAATGGTTTGTTGCCTTTCTTTCCACATGCAACAGAATCTTGCACAGTAATCTTGTTCAGTTGCTCTATTTTCTTTTTATCCTCTGCAATCCTACGTCTCAGATCTTTTATCTCTTCTTTCATGTCTGCATACTCAATCAGTATCTTCTTGTCCACTGGCAACACTCCCTTTCGTATCTACTCCCCATTTTCTTAAGCAGTCTTCCACAGAGTACGCACCTCTTTGCATCCACTTCTTGGCATTCTCTGTTGGTTCATGTTCAGCCAGATCAACAAAATGATCTTCTCGATCCCGTTTCATTTCCTTTGCGCTGCGTCTGTGCTTTAAGGTTCCTCTCATGCCGTCACCTCGATCTCTTCTCCTGTCAGCTCTTCAAGCTTCTGTCGCATTTCCTCGATGGTCATTTTCTTTGTTTCGGTGCGTTCCCAAATGAGTTCAAGGTTGCTTTTAATAAACACATCTTCTATGCATCCGAGTGATTCCGGAGTAATCCTATAGACTTTAACGATGTCTCCTCCTGTATACCCTTCCCATTTCAAGTCATCAGTGTAACCGTCTATATGATTGCATCTGCCTTTTCTTACTGCCTTCCCAGCCAATACAAGATACATGTTGCCATCTCTTTGTTCAACTACCATCCCGTCTTCCAGATCCGCCTTTGTAAATTCTTTCTGCATGTAATCACTCCATTCTAAGATTTCGTATCCTTCGCTATTGTAGTACCGATACGATGAGAGCATTCCGGATCCTGTATAGCATGTTTCTCCTTTGCACTTTTCATAATTCGTCTTTTCCATATAACTTTTGCCTGTGCACCATTTCATTCCATGTCCGTGCATCTGCCTGCAGAAATCTTTTGCTTCTTCCTCAGTCTTACAATGCATCACAATCTTATTGTCTTTATTTTTAAATTCATCCCAGTTAAATTTTTTCATCATCCTACCTCACTATCTTTCGCACAATCCAATCTAAAAAAATCACAAATAACAGTATCGGAAACCCTCCAGCCAGAAGATAATCTGCTCCTTCTAGCTCTACTTCCTCTTCGATTCCTGTCTTTAAAGTAATCACTGTTCCAAGCCCCAGGATATAGTACAGGGCTAGGAATGCGATTGTAATTAAAATGTCCATGTTATTCCTCCTTGTATGGTTCTGGAAGTGGCATTTTATTGCAATTGCTTTGTTTATTTTTATATTGTTCACTCATAGTAATCCAGGTGCAATTTTCAGGACAGTAATCTCCATTCACGTCTATTCTTTCGATTGTCAAATCTTCACTATATCCATTTTTCAAAGCCCACTCAAAAAAATTTTGTTTATTTTTCAACCACTCATCACATACTTTTATTCCTCTTCCGCCATAAGCATTGTAATGGTCTGACTTTGTATAATAGCATCGTCCAAACATTCCTTTATAAATCCTATAAAGTCTTGTACCAGTCATGCCGTGTGTTATATTTGATTCAGACATCTTTGATAGTGTCTGTTGGTTCAAACATCCACAAGAATGTCTTGTCTTTCTTTTCAAAACGTCAGTTGTTCTGTAAACATGATTACCGCAATCACATTCACATTCCCATTTTGCATATCTGTTTTTAGAAATACCAACTTGTTTTATCGCTTTAAGCATATCGAACTTCATGCCTGTTAGATCTTTTACTTTTCCCATCGTTATTCCTTTCTCATAGGTTCTGGTAGTGGCTGCCATGCTACAACCTTTTCATACCCCAATTCATCATTTGTTTTAAACACCGTATCAACGAATCCTAAACTTGTCGAATCGTAAATATCATGCCAAAATCCAAATCCATATTCACTATCATACTGGCAGAACATCGGCAAATCCTCTTCGTGATTTTCGACAATACACATATAGAATCTCATATCATCATCTTCTGGCAATCTATCTTCTACTGAAATCCAGTCTTTATCTTTCTTCCCGTCTTCATATCCGATCTGATACAACTTTTTTCTGCTGCATTTCTCGTGCAAATTATTGTTATCCATGTGCTTGCGGATGATATCTCTCACAACCGCAAGTTCATGCACTTTTATTTGTTCAATATCAGCCTCGGTATAGCACTGGGTCAAGGGTTCTCGTGCCACCAATTCATAGGCTTTATTTTTGTGCTTTTCGATCAGTCCCTTTATCTCTTCCAAGATCTTCTCTAGTACGTTCTCCATTATTCCACTCTCCTAAAATCCTATATCATCTAAGAAAAAACCAATTTCTTCTTCAAATTCTTCTTTTTCAATACCATAATCTTCAAGCATTTCTTCTAATGGAAATACTTCAGACAGTTTTTTCATTAAGTATTCTGCTATTCCCTCTGTATCATATTCTTCGACAATAGTATCTTTCTGTAAAGGTTGAATCATTCCATCTTTTAAATGATGTGCAAATTCGTCAGCTCCAATAATTATTTTATTCCCTTTTGGAATAATTACTTTTTCTCCAAACATCTTCTCTACTTCTATATCACAATTTGATGTTAGGATTTGACCTATTTTGTATTTCATTTATTCCATCTCCTATTCCATGCTTCGATTGCATTTATTTTGCAAGTATTAATACTATTTAGTGCGTTGTCTGCATTTTGCATACTAGGACAATATCCTTCTGCTTTTGCATAACATTTTTTGCATTCACACCAAATAGTCCAACCAACATTATTTTTTCTTTCCATTTTTATTCTTGCTTCTCCACCACAAAACGGGCATTTCTTTAATTCTTCCATGTTACTCACTCCATTTAATTTTCTGACCGCAATTCGGGCAATAAAAATGTTCATATCCTTTTTCACAAATATATTCACTTTTGCACGTAGGGCATTTAAAGTTAATGTCACCAAGTATGTAGTCCATTATATTCGGCTTCTTTGCCGTATCTCGTTCTTTCAGCTCATGCATCTCACACATCAACTTCTCGCACTGGCTGTTTGCAAAATCATTCACCTTGTTATACTGGTTCAAAATATCGCACACAAACCGTCCCATCTTGCATTCTGCGCATTTATCTTCTAGTGCTTCACCACTTAAATGATCTGGATGCCTGCACAGGTCGTCGCATATATGCTCCATCATTTCTGCAGTGATCCCGTCCATCCATGTTTCTTCTGTTTTTGGCATTAGTCATTCCTCCTACACCTCATATCTTTACAAAAATACAATTCCGTCCTTCTCTTTGTCTTTACATACTCAAAATCTCCGATAATTTCCCGTCCGCAGGAAGAGCAGATATGTACTTCATTTTTCTTTGGTTTCTCTTTCTTTTTTTTTTCATAGCTACTGTAAATACCTCCGCATTAATATCCGGTTTGGGTTCGACATCGCCCTGTTGAGCCGGCAACTGGTCCGCACCCAACGTTCGTAGAAATCCATGTATTCACTGATTCCCTTAAACTTATCCTTTATCAATTTATTGATTTCGGTCTTTTCGCATTCAGACTCCTGGATTAAGCCTTTTTCTCTCATAAAACGCTTCATCGTCTTAACATTTGCGTCAATTCCGCTCTTTTTCGCAATTTCCTTGTGTATATGGGTAATTACGCACCCATCTTCAAGCATTTGCCTTATTTCGTCCAAATACGGCTCGTATAGGTCCCTTTTTCTTTCTTGCATTTAATCATCTTCTTTCATTTCGTTAATAACCGGCGTCCACGATATTACTAAATTCTTGCAGAAATTCAACATAGCATGATCATCCCTGTACTTCTCAATAATCCCATCGACATCTGCATTGTATTGACTCATTGAGCCGGTACCTTTATAATTTTTATACGCTTTCCAGAACAAATTCTGGATATCTGTTATTTTTTCGTGCATACACTACCCTCTTCGTAACAAAGCAACAAAATTTTTCTTCCGGTAACAAAAGTCTGTTACCCTATCAAACCAGCATGGTTGACAGGTTTTTGAGGTTGGTAACAAAAGTAACAATGATTTTTACCCTATATAGGGACTTCATATTTTTGAATTTCTCACATTTTTATTCCGTATATATAGCGCGATTTCCTGTTGTTACTTTTGTTACTTGTTACCTTATCGCAACTTTTCTGCCCCGATATTCCACTGAAATCACATCATTCGGCGACGAATTTTTGAATTTTTCCAGCACCTCATTTAATATTGCATTTATCGGAACTCCATTCCTGAACGCCATGCATTCAATAAAATCATAGTTTTCATTACTAATCCTCACAACTTTTGACATTGTATTTCCTCCTCTTAACTAAAAGGTAGCTTTTCTTGTGTTTCATCGATGCTTTCAAACCCATCATTATCCGTATTTCCTTTCGATTCAAGTTGCAAAAACACGCATCTCGCCGCTCTTCCGTCTATCTTTTTCAGCTTTGTTGGGTTTCCCTTACTGTCCTGCTGGATAACGCCTTTCTTTGCAGCCCATGACAAGAAGGACTTTTTTGAGAATTTCCCAGATTCACAGATTTCCTTAAATGCCTGTCCGTAAATCACTGCGTATCCGTCTTCAATAATTCCCCATTTTTCACAATTTGAAGACACATCAAATCTCTGGCTGTTCATTGCGATTTTATCAAGGATATATTGGTAGCATCGCTCATTGTCAGACAGCTCATTTCGGTCTATAAGCACCTGTTTCGCTTCATCCATAGAAATATACTGTCCATCTTTGAAAATGAGATCTGTGGCTATTTTATCGGCTGTCAGAACGATAGAAAGTGAAATACTCTGCTTCTGCATCTTGTCCGTGTTAAATAACTCCTTCTGAAACTCTTTCTGGATAGAACGAATTTCATCTTCTCCCATTTCTTTGATGATCTCCACAAATTTCCTACCTGCGTGACCGTAATTCCGTTTTACCGTTTCCGCTGTCTTCTGCGGATCCTGATAGATTTTCTCGCCACACTCAACCTCCAGAATTCTGTTGATTGCACCGCCCTGACTGACATAGCTACTAAGCGGTCTCTCACCATTACAGATCATTACATTCCGCCACCGATTCTCTCGATTGATTCCGAGGTCTTTATTTGACCGGCTCTTTCCTTTTCCGGAACACAGATCATAAACAATTCCCTCGAAGTTATCCCTGATTCTTGCAGATGTTTTGCTCGTATCGTCCAGAAACATCGGAAGATGATTCAACATATCCGCTTTCGCTTCCAGTGCAACGTCCGTTGTTTTGAAGTCTCCAATATATCTACTTTCGTCTGGATTCGCCCACACAGATGCGGCTACCATGAGAGAGACTGTCTTTCCGCCCTCAGTTTCACCCCACAGATCCACGAAGAAAGGGAGTCCACCCAGAATATGAACCAGCACACTTGCGAATGATGCAGCCAACAGGAATTTTACCTCCATTCTTCCAGTTTCCCTCAGTTCTCGAACGTGATTCAACCACACATCGAAACTGCCATGCTCCGACACGCTTTCAAAGGTCTGCTTAAACCGATTGTCCCCATCAAAAATAATATCAGTATCATAGGGGATAAACTGATCATTAATCCACCCAAGTTTACTAGTGGAATACTGCACATCTATGTAATCATCATTTCCATTTTCTACGTCAGCCAGATACTTGACTAGCAATTTTGCATTTTCTGACGTAACTGCAATCCCTCTTCCGGATAATGCCACGATCTTATTCGCCGATGTGATCATCGTTTTTGGGACCACAATATCGTGCCACTGATTATTTCGCCTGTACGACAGTTTTATTTGCTCTTCCCCGGTCTCTAAGTTTCGCAGCCGCTCTACTGGTAGGATTGGGTGATAGCAAGCCACTTCATCAACCCTTCCGGAATTCTGTGCGAACACGCCGCGATCATCCGCAATCCAGGCGCCGCAATACATACGATCGTGAGGTCCTGTGAAATTCGTATAGTTATCTACTGTGCAAACAGTTCTGTTTTCCCGTTCCTGTCTCTTCATTTCTCGGTCAGCCTGATTGTATCCTTTCAAAATCTCTTCAAAATCCGACTTGACTCCCAGCTGCTTCGCTCTTCTGATGAGCTGCACTTTTGTTTTTGACCGGAGAATCGGATCTTCCATTTCAAATAATTCGATGAAAACTTCATCATCCAATATGCTGTCTGCATCGAATTCGTTCATTTCCCTCATTTCCTCACCTCTTCTCTGTTTAATATTTCATGCAAATATAACTGGTACTGCAACGCATTGCAGCAATCGCACCAGACGTCACTGAATGGTTCCGACTTATTCATATAATCGCGGTACACATCAATCAGAACGTTATTCAGCTCTCTTTTTCTCCGGAGCTTTTCCTCTTCTCGCTTTCTCTGCTCTGCCTTCTTCCGGTTCCTGTATATCGCCAATTTCGACTGGAATGTCGGCTTTTCATAAGTTCCACCAAGACTCTGGAACGCTTCTTTGAAATCAACATGATCAATCAGCTGTACGAATGTAAAGATATCTCCATTTGTTCCGCATCCGAAACAATGGAAGCTGTCTGGGTAGATTTTTAATGAAGCTCCCTTGTCTCCCTTGTGGAACGGGCAGTGAATAAACCCTGCCCGATTCACATGGAACCCATATCTCTCCACAATCTCCCTCATGCTGTATGAATGTTTAATCTCTTCTCTATTCATGTCTTTCGCTCAATAACTCAATAATTTTCTTTCCGGTATCATTCTTCTCACAGAATTCAAACCTCACGTTATACCGATCTCTAATTGTGCAAAGGGACTTGTATAGCTGATTCCCATCGACTGCTTTAGAAGATGCTACATACCTCTCCTTCTTTCCATTCACAGTGCGCCATCGTACTTCATGTTTTCTTGGATTTTTCCAAAAATACACATCCTCGATGCTTTTGATATCATTCCCGTGCTCAATCAGCATGATCAACTGTATTCCTGCATCCATAGCCTTAAGCAGTTCCCTTTTAAATCTTTCGTGCTGCTGGCAGACATTTCCGCATAACTCTTGGAGATTTTGCTTTCTGTCGATTATGAGCCGGGGATTGTCTAAAGACATATAATCACCCACATATAATTTCGAAGAGATGCTTTGAATACCGTGCTTTTCAAATTCCGACAATATTCGCTTAATTGCATGCTGTTTTTCTCTCGTATCTATCATTATCTGCACACTGATTCCTCCTCATGTTCTGGAGCTGTATATCCATGCTAACTATTCTGCAATTTGATGGTTCATAATTCCCAAACGGATTGATTCTGTCTATAGTACAAACCCCACGTTCTGCTCTATCATCGTATCCATTTTCCATCATCCATTTTTTGAACACTTCAAAAGATTCATCCCATTCCTTGCAGACACTTACACCTTTTGCTCCATAAAATTTATATTCTTTTGCATTTGGGTTTTTACAACGCTTTTTCATCTGTTTCCATACTTCATTCAAACGACTATGAGATTCACCATGTTTATAATTAAGAGATTTAGTGAGTTCCACATGCAGACATCCGCAACTTTTAGTGTTTCCTGATTTTAAAGCAGATAGATTCACGTCGATTTCATTTCCACAAATACATTTACAATGCCAAATTGACAGTCTTCCTCCAGAAGGGTAGATTTTTGTACCTACCCTATATAAAGCTGTAAGCCTACCAAATGTCCGTCCTGTAATATCAGTTACGTTTGACATAACATGTCCCTCCTAATTAAACGGAAGTTCTTCATCGATGCCATCCGGAATATCCATAAATCCATCAGGTCCGACCGGCGGCGCTGCTGCGGATGCTCCGTTATTATCCTTGTATGCCTTTGTTTCGATTTCCGCAGGGATATCAGCGTCTTTCACTCCTTCTGCGCTTCTGAACCAGCGAAGTTGATGCTTTGCGATGTTCCTTCCATTGTAATAATCATTTACAACGCCAAATACTGCTCCAGCCAGCTTGTTTTTAAAACATTCCGCAAATCCATCGCCCCAGTTCACCGTGAACCCCGGATTCGACTTCTCAACGGACGTGATAAATGTCTTGAAAGATTTACTGCAGTCACCATTCTGATCCTCGGTTAAAATATATGTAGTTCCATTTGCCGGCCATTTCTTATCCGGTCTGATATCATCGCGAAATGCTTTTTCGAAATATCCGGGCTGGCTATCATTTTGTGCGAAGTCGAAAGACACCTTAATCATGTCTTTATTTGTCTTTGATTTCATTTCCAGAACTTCCTTGATGATCAAGATATGTCCTCCAAGCTCTACCGGTGTAAATTCTCCCTGTACCTGTGTGTTGTCAAAATTATTTGGTTTCTGCATTGTTTTCTTCTCCTTTTCCTAATCCGTAGTATTCTCTAATTTTCTTATCGACCAACAATAGGTCATTATCTATTGTTAAATCCTCAAACATTCCGATCGGAGATTTACTTACTGCCCCTTGGCTTGCTTGAGTGACAAACAAATGCTTTCCGCCTTCCTCGATGCATCTAAGTACTATCGTAAACATTCCTTCGATGCAAACTTTTTCATCGAGTAGTTTCCCGATGGTTTTTGGCTTCACTTCCCCTGCTTCATCTTTTTCTTCGTGCATGATAATATACACGATTTTATTCTCTGGCACTTTTGTCACAATAAACTGGATTAAATTCCAGAAATAGTCTCCAATGTCGTTATACAGGGAGAATACCCCATTTCCTTTTCCGGCTGAGCTGTGTCCCCTCATAAAATGATTTGTTATTAGATAGCCGGCATCATCAATCACGATGGAATCTGCTTTTGATGCAATCAATAATTTCATGATCTGCTGGTAATCATCTGAAAACCATCCATTCACTTTCCCTTTAAATGGTAGCGGCTTATTAAGAACCCTGATAAGATTAAAATCGTTATTCTGACAGTTTCTCATGCTGGTAGATTTTCCACTTCCTGATTTGCCAATAATCAATACTGGTGTTGCCATTTTTTATTCCTCCTTCATAATTCTCACAATATTTAAAAGTGCCTGTGTTAGATTTGCGATATCCCTAGTCTGATAATATGTATTCACCTCCCCGTTCTCGATCATGCCGAGACGCTCGTCCAACAAATCCTCAATTCTCTCCTTGCGCTGCTGCATCGTAATCATGGCTTCACCTCCTCATGAACCCAATTTCCGGAAAAATACCACAGGATCACTGCGATCACTGCCATGTAAAAACTTTCAGCTTCCTTCATGATCTGCATAAATACTTCCTGTTCTCTTTCCGTACCATTATTGATTCGTTCGCAAGCGTAAGGGAACGCATCTTCGTCACGCACTTTCTTTCCTTTTTCCGATCCGATACCTACATACATCATTCGTCCTCCATGCCAATAATTGCTTTTACAACATTTGCATCTAAAAAATACTTATCGTCATCTGTGTTATATGTGGTAAACTCAGTGTTTCTTCTTGATTCATACTCCTTTTCAGCCATTGCGATATACCCGATCAACGCATCCGTCCTCCCATCTAATCTGCAAAGACGGGAATATTCCTGTTCGCTTACATAAATTTTATTGTTATCCATTGCTTATCCTCCTACTCATCCTTAGACAATCTAAACTCCATCAAATCTGCCAGCATCAAATATTCCTTTGCCAGTCGACTGTCTCCGTGTCGTTCTTTCACCTTTTCTCTAAATTCCCTCAGTGTTCCGTAAAAACATCCACATCTCACGCTGATTCCGCCGTCTTTCGTGCGGAAAAATGTTGTCGTCCTATTTTCCGATCCGAAGCAGCTTGTAGCAGAATAATCACGGCAGTTTTGAACCCGAGCGTCGCCGGATACCCGAGCGTCACCGGATACCCGAGCGTCACCGGATACCCGAGCGTCACCGGATACCCGAGCGTCACCGGATACCCAAGCGTCACCGGACTGGTCAAGATTATTCTCCCTTTCTATAAATCCGCCCAATTCTCCCTCTGCTACATCACCAAACGACACAAGAGCCTTGATTCTAAAGAGCGTCTTTCCTAAAAAAGTTACAGATTCGCTGGTTAATTCAAATTTTTTCATTTACATTTCTCTCCTTTTCGTCTACAATTTAACTGATTTAATTTCTTGAGTGCTCGAGGGTTGCCGCCCTGTGACAGCACTCTTTTTTAATACCCAAACACCAGATACCACGCCAGTAGCACCAGCACGAACCCGATCACGGATGCCGCGACCTTGTGCCAGTAAGGCTTGTCCTGCTCCGGCAACTCAACCGATACTGACCGGATGTCCCAGCTATTCAATGCGTTGGGGTGGTGGGTTGTCTGGCAATGGTAAGTTCCTTTAATTTCCATGCTTGTCCTCCTCTAGTTTTACGGATTTCTTATGTTGGATTTCCAGTTCCATTCTGTAATTCTCCAGACAGGCAATCGCATGCTGTTTCTGCTGTTCCGAGTAGCCATTTACTCTTTCGGTCAAGCTTAGTTCCTTTATAAACTTATCGATTCGCTGTATGGTTAATCTTTTGTTTTTCATATGTTTGTCCACCTTCCCCCGCCTTCAGGCGGTTTTCTCTTTTCGTAATAATGCTTCCTGGATGATCCTGCTGCATCCATCTATCAGGCTTTTCACCTCTTCCTCTGTTCGTTCTGCATAACAGTCATCGTGTACCCGGATTGTTGCATTTTTTACTTTTACTGTTTCTACGATCAAAATCATCACCTCGCTATTATGTATGCAGGTTGATTGTCCAAGGTATGTTGTCCATTACCTTTATTTCCGAGTTGTTCCGAATCTATCAGCCAGCATATTTACAACATCTCTGACAAAATTTAAGTTCATTTTAAACACTCTATCCGCTTCATCTCGCATAATATTCAAAGATTCCCTTGCGATAATAAGGCTTGTTGCAATTGATGCTATGATTGAGCAGATAACGCTTGCTATTACAATTTCCATCTTTTCTCCTCTCTATGTTTAATCGCCATCGTAACCTCCGTGGCTGGATTGCTTTCTTTTGGTTTATCTCCTATACTGTTAATACAGGCATCTGCCAATGCCAAGTATTGTGAAAGGAGAAAAAACAAAATGGCTAAAATGAAACTGCAAAAAATTGCAGATCTATCTTTAAAAAACATGATTATTACCTATCATGATACTAATCGCACTAGATTTGATATGGATTTCTTCACAACCTTATTTACAGAAGAAACTCAAGATCATATTACAAACGCTCTGCAAGTTTTAGAGAGTGATGGTTTAGTTGATGTTTTCATAGCAGACACAATAGCTTATATGACCACGCTCCATCCAAGTGCAATTAGAGATTTTGAAGAAGATACCCTGTTGAAAAAGGGATACAAATGCATTAAAGAAATCAGGTCTTTAATTTGATACAATCCAATCATCAGCCATTAAGTCATCCGCTGTTGGACTCCACATCTTACAGTGGTTGACTTCTTTTCCATTTTTATCAAATGTATAGGCAATACAGGATTCACTACTATTTGTCGGTCTAATCTTCAACTCTCTGTATGCTGTCTTGTTTTCGAATAATTCTCTTTCTATGTATTTTCTTTCTTCTAATGCCTGTTTCACTGCTTCCTGTATGTTCATCTTCCTCGCCTCGCTTCCTACTCCAAAAAATAATCCACTGATACACCGAAGTAATCAGCTACCTTTTTCAGCTTATCCACACTTGGAGACGATTCTCCCCACTTCTTAATTGTTCCGTTTCCAAAGCCCAGAGTTTTCTCAAGACAACTGATTGAGATGTTGTTCTTCTCTGCCAGCTTTAAAATTTTTTTAAGTATCATAATTCCCTCCTTTTGTTTTCCATCTTGTAGACAACTGCATATATCTGTTACAATGTCCTTGTTACACTTAGATAATTTTCTAAAGGTCACTGATGACTGGAAAGGAGTTGCCAAGGAGTAACATTCTAAATGGACACCTCCAGGAAAGGAGGTGGGGCTTAAGGGAATTTTTCAAAAATATTCTCGAATGTGTTGTGTGCATTTTTGAAATTGTTAGATTTCTAGAAGACCACGATATGTAATAGTCTCTCCCCGTGATTATCATCCAACGATAGTTACGTGGAATCCTTTTTTCCGTACATACATGCAGTTGTCTACAAGATGGAAATCTTTATCTTCACATCTGTTGTCTTTTACCCTTTTGTCTCCTATACTGTTAATACAGGCATCTGCCAATGCCGAGCATTATGAAAGGAGATAACGTAAATGGATCATATTTTTGACATCTCTCAATTACGAGAATTATTAAACGAATCCAGCCGAGAAATTCAGGAAAACATAAGTTCTTCCACTATTGATTTTGGTACAAAATCCCTTCTTGATTCTATTGCTCAACAAAATCATTATGTTCTGTCTGGAATTATCGAGTATCTTGAGAACAAGTAATTTTTTCTTCTTCATCGCACTCTTCCACAACTACTTTTATCTGTGTAGGAGTGCGATAAAGAATATCTCTTGCTTGATCTATAAGCCTTTCTGCTTTTTCTAAATTATTTAATACTTCATTTTTCCCTTCCACTTTAATACGCATGTTCTTTACCACTCTTT
>ERZ1036412.272-NODE-272-length-48281-cov-84.233443_pt1 | contig 48281 bp, 72 predicted proteins | sample MGYA00514218_ERZ1036412 | MGnify/ENA primary metagenome ERZ1036412 (study PRJEB33795, sample SAMN09464944) | human gut metagenome | host: Homo sapiens | place: USA: Stanford, California | collected 2016-11 | study: EMG produced TPA metagenomics assembly of the...
GGCCCATAGCTATGGCTACTGTGGTGGACATCCTGAATGCTGGTGGAGATTTAGAGAAAGAGATATTGATTGATGCGGATGATTAGGAGGCAGGCATGAGAAAGAAAGGCAGTAAGCAGGCCAAGGTCAGCCGCATCGACCGCAGCAAGGCTCTGGCCGCCCAGGCTGACGAGGCCATCAAGGAGCGCATCCGGACGGCGCCGGCCTACATGTACACCAGCCTGTGCCCGGTTCCGGAGTTGCGCCGGCCGTCGAAGGGAGTGATATGGTACTATGAGACAATGTTACATAGACAACGGGCGTCACGGGTGTGATGGTCAGCGCAACAACAAGGGCAGGATACGGTACGGGTGCTGGGCGTGTCCGCACCTGGATGCTGATAACGCCAGCAAGGAACCAAAGCGTAAACAGACATAAGACAAGCCGGGGGGAGCACCCCGGCAATAAAAAACGACAGGAAAGAACATACGTGCGAAAAAATAAGCGGTGGACACCCGCCAAGATGCTACCACCGCCATAATATTGCCTGAGCACATTATAACCGACTCAGGCGCCTAAATCAAGAGGAGGATTATAATATGAGTAATACGCAGGCAGTCAAGACGGAAATAATCAATAATATCATGGTGGCAATGTCATATTACATAGAACAGCAGGCCGTGCTGGCAGCGTTGGAACAGGTGATGCAGCAGGAACTTGTCCGTGTCAACATAGAGGAAATAACCACTCTTCCCGTGGAACGGCTGGATGGCGTGGCAGAGCGCAACAAATACCTTATCCAGCTGTTCATGGTCAAGAGGCGCGACTTGACTAAAGGTACACTCACGGGATACCTGAGTGCTGTAAAGCGGCTGATGGTGGAAATACAAGGTAAATCCCTAGACCAGATGGACGAGATGGATATCGACTGGTATCTGTCACAGTATGAGCGGCGCAATGTATCATCTGGAGGGCATAAAAATGCTGCGACTACGGTAAATAATGAGCGGAGATTCCTGTCTGCGTTTTACACATGGATGCGTAAAGCAAAGCTCATAGCTGACAACCCGGTGGAATCCATCCCTGCCAAAAAGGTAGCGCTTAAACCGATTGATTATTACACGCCAGAAGAAATGGCTCGTATGCGGGATGCATGTAAAAGTCCAAGGCAAAGAGCAATCCTTGAGGTATTCCGTAGTACCGGGGCAAGGGTTGGGGAGCTTGTCGAGATTACGATGGATCAGGTTGACCTTGAGACAGGGGATATATGGATTCAAGGAGAGAAGGGAGGCCGGTACCGGACAATCTATCTGGATGATGATGCAAGGTATTATTATAAGCGATATCTCGTAGCACGTAAAGGTGGCAGTGACTATCTGATTCCTTCGGCTCATAAACCGTATGGGAAAACAAGTACATGTGCAATCCGGAACTTAATGAAGGGGATTGGGAAAAGGGCTGGGCTCAAGTGCAGAGTATATCCGCATAAGATGCGAAAGACCCTGGGGATGAACCTTAAGAACCATGGGATGGACATTGGTACTATCCAAGAGGTCTTGGGACATGCCAGCCCAGCAGTAACATCAATGTATTATGCGCAGTCAACCCCACGGACATTACGCAGTGTCAGGGAGCGCCTGGCCATATAGGAGGAAAGAATTTTGACTGAAAGAGTAATGACTGAGAATGAGCAGAAAAAAGAATATTTGCAAAGTTATCAGGTGGCTAAGAGAGACGTGACTCGCCTGGAGGAGCAGTTGGCAGAGCTGCGAATTGGTAAAATGTCGCCAGGTAGTAATATCGGAGACGGCCAACCTCATGCCCATAACGCCACGGATTTGTCTGAGTATGCAGTAAAGGTAAATGAACTCGAAAAGGAAATCCTGGAAGCACGTTATCTGCGGATATTGGCCTATCAGCGAGTGAGGAATTGTATCGAAGAATTGGAGAATGAGCGGGAAAAGATGTTGCTTACTTACCGATACATTCGCGGTCTGAAATGGGAGGAGATTTGCGTAAAGATGGATTATAAGTGGAGGCAAGTTCATAGAATACATGCAAATGCGTTAAAAAATTTAAAGATGGCATAGAATGGCACACATGGTCTGTGTTATAATGTATGAAACGAATTGGGCTTACCGGAGACGGTGGCCCTTTTCTGTTACCCATTCTCCCGGCGTCTGAAACTCAGGGCGTCCGGGGCCTCCTGTAAGATCATATTTGTGATTGCAACGTAGGCTTTTCATTTGTTAGACTTTGTTGTATAATCAAAAAAAAGGAGGGGAAGTATTGTGAATGCTGAAAAAAAGAAATGGTTAGTACTAATTTTATTTTTCGTTATTGTGATTATAATTAGTTTGGTTACACTCTTTAATGCTCTCAAGCCTAAAGTTGATTATGAATCGATGAATAAGGAAATCGCTCAATATATTCATGGGTTGGATAATATTATTGATATTGAGGATACAGAAACAGGAACTTATAGGATTATCTTGAGTGATGAAATCTGGTATTCAGCAGAAGAGAAGGATAAGGCAAGTTACTGCTTGGCTGTCAACACAACTATAACGGCAATTTGTCAAAAGTATAAGGCACTTAAGGATACACAGAAAGCGTATATTTATTATTACGATGAGTCGGGTGTATTAATTGCAGAACCATCTGAGAAGCTTTACTCGTTAGAAAGCAAAATACTATATTAGGATTATAGCGCTAGGGATTTGACCTAGTGCTTTTATTTTGCAAAATAATGATAGGAATGAGGTTGATGGCAAAAGAGTTTGCGAGAGCGTTTTACGATTCGGGGCAGTGGCGGAAATGTAGGAAAGCCTTTATCTCAGAACGAATATCTATTGATGGGGGATTGTGCCAACGATGCCATGAGCGCCTGGGATATATGGTACATCATACAATTATACTAACACCTGATAACATTTCTAACCCGGATATTTCCCTTAATCATGACCTGTTGGAATATGTCTGCAAGCCATGTCATGACAGGGAAGCAGGACACTTCCTTTTTAGGGAAAGTGAGAGGCAAAGGCGCTATATATTTGATGGTGAAGGGAATCCAATCGAAGTTGTCAGACAATTATGAATAAAAAAGTATTGATACTCCCCCCTTTTTTTAATTGTGGGTTAAAAAGAATTTCACCGAGTCCCCCACATCAATTTTTATGGATGAAAATTTACAGTACCCCCACCCCAATGGAAGGAAGTGAAACATAATGGAGAAGGATAGGCGGATAAAGAAGGAAGAAAACAGACTAAAAAAATTATTTGTGAATGTGGACGAACATAAAAAGAAAACAGTTGAGGGATTGATAAAACGGGCCGCATTTATGAGGGCAACATTGGAGGACTTCGAGGCGGACCTGGATGAAAACGGATTTACGGAAATGTTCCAGCAGGGGGAAAAACAGGCGCCATACGATAGAAAGCGGCCAGTAGCAGACCTATACAACACGATGAATACGGCATACCAAAAAATCATAAAACAGCTTACTGACCTTCTTCCGGAAGAAGGTCAAAAGACAGATGAATTATTAGACTTCCTGGGTGGTGGTAAGGGTGACTGAATTTGAGCAGTATTTTTCCGGAATAGGCGACGGAAGAATAATTGCCTGCGAAAAAATGAAGCGAATTGCAGATACACTGATGGAAAAATACTTGAATCCAGGTGAGTTCCATTTCGATTTGGATATTGCCAACCGCCATATCGAATTTATAGAACGATTCTGTAAATTACCTACCGGAAAATTGGGGCAGCCTCTCCGATTGGAACTTTTCCAGAAAGCGAGGTTACAGTCCATTTTTGGATTCGTTGATGATAATAATTTAAGGCAATATAATGAGGTATTGATTATTGAAGGGAGAAAAAATGGTAAAACAACAGAGACGGCCGCCATAGAGCTGGACATGCTGATGAACGACAAGGAGGGTGCACCGCAGATATATAATGTCGCAACAATGTTAGACCAGGCCAGGCTCGGATTCAATGCGGCAAATAAAATGAGGATGCAGTCTCCTTTATTGAAAAAACATATCCGGAAGAGGGCCGCGGATTTATACTGTGCCATGAACATGGGTTTCATAAAAGCTCTTGCCAGTAACACCAACAGTCTGGATGGGCTTGATACGCACTGCGGGGTAATTGATGAACTGGCAGCGATTAAAAACAGGGATATTTATGACTTGGTCAAACAATCAATGGGAGCGCGTGAACAGCCGCTCCTTTTCTGTATCACCACGAATGGTTTTGTCAGGGAATGTATTTTCGACCGCCAGTATCAATATGCATCCGATGTGCTGTTTGACAGGGCCAGGAATAATCGTTTCCTTCCGTTCATCTACGAACTTGACCATATAGATGAGTGGGACAGGGAGGAATGCTGGATAAAGGCAAACCCAGGGCTTGGGACAGTTAAGTCTATTGATTACCTGCGGCAGATGGTCCAGAAGGCAAAGGATGATGAATCTTTCAAACCGACCGTGCTTGTAAAGGATTTTAACCTTAAACAAACATCAGAGGCGGCATGGTTACGGTTTGAGGACTTTGAGAACACAGCGACCTTTACGGGTCCGTTCCGATATGGGATTGGTGGTTTGGACGCTGCTGATTCAGTAGACTTGGCGGCCGCGAAGGTGCTGTGCATGAGGCGTGATGACCCGAACATCTATGTGAGGCAGATGTACTGGATGCCGCAGGCAGTCCTTGACAGGCAGGAAGAAACAGGAAACAGAAGAGAGCGGGACAATGTGCCATATCAACTTTGGAAGGATAAGGGATTGCTTAGGACTGTTCCGGGAAACAAGGTTGACAAAAGGGTCATGCTGGATTGGTTTTGCGAATTGCGGGACCAGGAGGATATATACGTCCTGTACATTGGTTATGACCCGTGGCATATAGATGATTCATTGCTGCGAGAGTTCCAGTCTGAATTTGGAGAGAAGGCCATGATACCGGTACGACAAGGCGTTATAACATTGAGCCAGCCAATGAAAGACCTGAAGGCAGATCTGCAGGCAAAACTGATTGTATATAACGACCATCCGATTGACAAATGGTGTTTCTTCAATACTGTGGTCAAGACAGATGTAAATGGAAATATCCAGCCGGTAAAAGGGATGGATACCAGGAACAGGATTGATGGGACATTGGCTCTGATAGATGGATATAAAGTTCTCCAGGACAAGATGGGGGAACTGCAAAGCTTGATTTAAGGATTAGGGAAAGGAGGGGGAGCGTTTGGGAATTAGGAATTATGTGGCAAGGAGATTATTGAATGTGACGGCAGGGACTGCCTTTAAGATGATAACCGAGACTGGGAATGGGTTCGCGGCATGGACTGGTGATGTGTACGATAGCGATATCGTCAGGGCCTGCATCCGTCCCTTCTCAAAAGCGGTCGGAAAGCTCCAGGCGAAGCATGTTAGAAGATATAATGGAAAAGTGGACGTTAATCCGGAGCCATATATGCGGTTCCTGCTGGAGGAACCAAATCCCTACATGGGCGGACATACGATGTTAGAGAAGGTGGCAACGCAATTCGCACTTAATAATAATGCGTTTGTCTTGATTGTCAGGGATGAGAATGGGCTGCCGGTGCAGCTGTATCCGATACCAGCAATCATGGTGGAAACAAAGTATGTAGGACTGGAACTGTATTTAAAATTCACCTTTCTGAACGGGAAAACACTAAATGTACCATATACAGAAGTCATCCATATCCGGAATGATTTTAAGGACAATGATATATTTGGAGAGTCGCCCCATAAAGCTCTTACACCGTTAATGGAGGTGGTAAACACAACGGACCAGGGAATTGTAAAGGCAATTAGAAACAGCGGTGTCATTCGCTGGTTGCTTAAATATACAACACCAATGCGCCCTGAGGATATGAAGAAAAATGTTCAGGAGTTTGTTGACAATTATTTGAGCGTTTCAAGTCCTACATTTGGTGCGGCCGGCGTAGATGCGAAAGCGGATGCCATCCGAATTGATCCAAAGGATTATGTGCCGAATGCTATGCAGCAGGCGAACACGAAGGAAAGGATTTATGCTTTTTTCAATACAAACGAAAAGATAGTCCATTCAAATTATACAGAAGATGAATGGAACAGCTATTTTGAGGCCGTTATCGAACCGATGGCAATACAGTTAGGAGAGGAATCTTCCAGGAAACTGTTTACACGGCGCGAGCGTGGGTTTGGGAACGGGATATATTTTGATGCGGCAAACCTTCAATGTGCGAGTCTTTCAACAAAGCTTGCACTTCAGGCAATGGTGGACCGTGGGGCCCTGACCCCGAATGAGTGGAGGGAGACATTCAACCTTTCACCAGTTGCAGATGGGGATAAGCCACTTAGGAGGCTTGATACGCAGACCGTGAATCAGGTCAGGAGACTTATAGGGGACATGAACCTGGAGAACATCAACGAGACCAGGATGGAAATCATGAAGCTTTTTGAAGGAGGTGAGGAAGATGGCGGTAAGGATTGACGTGAAGGGACAGATCGTTGAATCCGGTAATGACTGGGTTTATGACTGGCTTGGGATCGAGAACACATCCCCTAAACGGATATTGAGGGCATTACAGGAGGCAGGAGGGGAAGATATTGAAATCCATATCAATTCACCGGGAGGCAGTGTCACCGCAGGCTCTGAAATCTATACGGAGCTGCGGAACTATCCTGGAAAGAAACTGATCAGGATTACAGGCATTGCGGCGAGTGCCGCATCAGTCATTGCCCAGGCTGGTGAAAGCGAAATCAGCCCAACTGGGATGTTCATGATCCATAATGTGCAGACATCAGTGTCCGGTGATTACCGGGACATGGACAATACAGGGAATGCACTGAGGGCAGCAAACCAGTCAATCATGAATGCCTATACGGACAAGACCGGTATGGATACAGGGACATTGCAGGACCTAATGGATAGGGAGACATACTTATCGGCCCAGCAGGCTGTGGAATATGGCTTTGTGGACAGAATCATGTTTTCTAAAGATGATGCAATCCCAATGAAGAACGGTCTTTCTGGAATCCCAGATGAAACCATAGAAAAAATAAGAAACATAATTAAAGCTCCGGGTCCAGACACCCCGGATTTTTTTAGGCAGAAAGAGCAGGCAGCCATGAGGCTGCGAATTTTAAATCTGAAAGGAGAACTTATCAATGACTAGGAATGAGTACGAAACAAAGAGGAAGGCCCTCATCAATGAGGCGGAAGCATTGATTAACGAGGGGAAGCTGGAGGATGCAAACGGGAAGATGGACGCCGTCACAAAGCTGGACCAGGATTTTGAGGCAGCAGCCAAGGCATCTGCCAACTTGAGGGCATTGGCGCAGCCGCCGGTACCGCTGGCTGGTGTAGGAGAAGGAGCAGTCTTCAATCCTTGCAACCAGGATGAAACAGCAGATATGTATGATTCCATTGAGTACAGAAAGGCGTTTATGAACTATGTGCTGAATGGAACTGCCATCCCTACTAAATTCGTGAATGCTGCAGCAACCACAAAGACAACAGATGTGGGGTCGGTAATCTCCCCTACGGTCCTTAATCGAATTGTAGAAAAGATGGAGACAACCGGAACGATTCTTCCTCTTGTGACTAAAACGGCCTTTGCAGCGGGGGTTACGGTCCCTACATCCAGCGTGAAACCAGAAGCAACCTGGGTAGCCGAAGGAACTGGCAGTGATACGCAGAAAAAAACAACCGGGCAGATTGACATTAAGGGATACAAACTGAGATGCGCCATCTCCATGACACTGGAAACTTCGGTCATGTCCTTACAGGTATTTGAGACCGTGTTCGTGAACAGTGTATCAGAGGCAATGGTGAAGGCGCAGGAAAAGTCGTTTATTACTGGAAGTGGAACCGGACAGCCAAAAGGGGTATTGACAGAGGCGGTAGCTGACGGGCAGAATATCGACCTTGCGGTCAGTGCAGACCCAACCTATCAGACACTTGTGGATGCGGAAGCGGCCCTCCCTCTTGCTTATGAGAATGGGGCTGTCTGGAACATGACAAAAAAGACGTTCATGAAGTTCATCGGGATGGTGGATACAAACAAACAGCCCATTGCCCGCGTGAATTATGGGATTGACGGGAAACCGGAAAGGACACTGCTCGGGCGCCGGGTGGTGCTGAATGATTACATGACAAGCCTTGGGGCCGCGATTGCAAAGGATACTGTCGTGGCATTCCTGTTTGATTGGTCTGATTACATGTTCAATACAAACTATAACATGGTGGTCAAGAGTTATGAGGATAATGATACGGAAGACCAGGTAACCAAGGCTGTCATGATTTGTGATGGTAAGGTGATAGATAAGAATTCACTTGTCACCATTACGAAAAAGAATGCTTGACCTAAGGGGTGATAATGATGGCTAACCTGAAATTAGAGGTACTGCCAGAAGAACTAAGGACCATGCTCCGAATCCGACATGACAAACTGGATTCGGAGCTTATGCAATTGAAAGATGCATACCTGTCGGACCTTGCAATGTGCGGAGTGCAGATATTACCCAGTGACGTATCCTTAGTAAAGGCGTGTCTGCGATTATATCTTAGATGGCAGGAAAATTACAATGGCGAAGCAGAGCGATATAAGGATGCCTATGAAGGTATGAAGATTGCGATGTCCCTGGCTGAGGAATATAAGGAGTAAAATGAGGAATGAAATTTGTACGCTGATTGGGATGAGGGCAGATAAGAGTACAATAGGCCGAATCACGGAGGATATTTACTGCGAAAAGAAATCTTCTACAAGAGCAGAATTCTATGGAGCCTATGCGGTAGGGCTGAGGCCAAAGTTTGTGCTGGAGATTGACCCGTATGACTGGGAGATGGTGGCTGAGCAGTTGGATAAGGGTAGTGTACCTACCATAGTGTCATATGGAGGAGTTGAGTATACTATCCTTCGCAGCTATCAAACAAATGAGAGTGCAATGGAACTGACTGTGGGGTAGTGATGATATGAAGGTGCAGGTTGATTATGAGGACGCGATGGTATCCATCAATGAAATGATTAACAGGATGCCAAAACAATTGCAGGAGAATGAAAGAATTGTATTGAGAAAGATAGGGTCAATAGTTCGCGGAAAGGTGGTGCAGTTTCTACATAATTCCGATGTTGAGCTGAGGGCAAAACAGATTATGCCGTCAAATTATGATGGTAGCCGGCCATACATCCACATGAAAGATGATGTTAAGTTTGCTGTGAAGAAGGATAAACGGGGGAACCTTTATGTCAGCGTAAAGGGAGGGAAGTATACAGGATATAAATGGGCCGCAGTAGATACAGGACATATTGCCAGGGATGGAGCCACCTTTGTCCCTGGCCTTAATTTTATTAGTAGAGCCATGAATGCATCAGAAGGAGAGATCGAAAGAATGATTGATGACCTGGTTCGGAGGGTGGTGGATGGGTGAATCTTGAACAGATGTTGGAAACAGGATTGAAGATACCAGGAATAAAGTCTTTTTTTCCTATTATTCCGCCATGTTTTACCTGGTATCTAGTTTCTACCGGCGCAGGACTGCTTGGGAATGGCGAGGAAACAGAACTTGTAGAACAATATCAAGTTGACATCTGGTGTGTGATTAGAGATGAAGCGGTGAGGTTGACAGAGCAGGCAAGAAAAGTGATCATGTCGGAACGGTTTAATATGGTACCAACAATATCATATGGTTATGATACAAATGGAAAACTTTGGAGAGGAACAATAATGTTCTATCATGTTAAGGAGGATAACTAAATGGCTACAAATAAATCACAGAAGGCAAATAGGATAAACATTGTGGACCCAGTGTACGCCTGCCTTCTAACTGATACAGCGGAAGGAACCACATATGGGGACGTAAGAAGTCTTGGAGCAGCAATGCAGGCCCAGGTCACTCCATCCCTATCATCAGGGACTCTGTATGGTAATGGCGTACAGCAGGAAAATATTGCGAAACTGAACGGGATTGCATTGGTGCTGGATGTCAATAAAATTCCGGTGGAGGAGCGGGCTGTAGTGCTGGGGAATATATACAAAGATGGGGTTATCCATGAAAAAGCCGGAGATGAGGCTCCATACATTGCCGTAGGGTACAAAGTGGAACAGACGAATGGAAAAGAAGAGCTAATCTGGTTGCTAAAGGGGAGGGCCCAGCCAATCAACAGTAATGTCCAGCAATCAACAGAGAACCTGAATTTTTCAACCGATTCTATTACGATTAATTTTATTCCAAGGGACTCAGATAAGGAGCTGCGTTTCTTTGCGGACTCTGCAAATGCAGATTTAACAAAAGAACAGATTGACGCCTGGTTCCAGACCGGCCCATCAAAAGCGCCAGTCCCAACATCATGAGGTGATTGAATGAAAAAAACAATCTGTGTACAAGAAGCAAATGAAGTAGATATTGTGTTCCGCGACCGAACTTATACGGCCACCTTCAACATGCGGGCAGTTTTATACCTGCAGGAAGAACTTTCAAAAACCGGAATTAAGGAACTGCCATATGAGCATTTTGCAGCGATTGCATTGTATGCAGGCATCCGAGTAAATCATCAGGATTTTACTATGGAGGAGGCCAATACACTTGCATTGACAATGAGGCCTCATGATTTGCAGGAAATCCTTGAAGAATATGCCAAATCAGCAAATGGAGTTGACTTACAGGAACAGGATGAAAAGACAAAAAAAATGATAGCTCAGATATTGAAGGGCGCGGTTGGAATGCAGAAGATCTGATATTTGATTTTGATATGCTATATTACATCTACTGTGTGAAAATGAGAATGTCTGAGCAGAACTTCTGGAATAGCCCATTGAAAAAGATTGTTAAATTAATTGACATGTACCAGGACGAAACATGTATGAGGGTAAGTGAGGTAAATGGTGAAAGCTACAGTCCGAAGTATTTTGCCTCAGAACCGGAGATAATTCATTCAATGCGCGAAGTGGAGGGATTTGCATAATGGCTAATAACTACAAAAAGACTATTACGCTTGGTCTCGACTATTCGGAATTTTCCGGGGGAATATCAGAGTGTAACCGAAAGATGGGGCTGCTTGACGCAGAAATGAAACTGGCTCAGGAACAGGCTAAGGAATACGGCGATGAAACCGACCAATTGAAAATAAAACAGGAAGCACTTGCACAGAAAATTATCCTGCAAAAGAAAGTAGTAGAAGAGCAAGCAAAAGCCTACGATATAGCCATGTCAAGCCAAAAGAAAAGCGAAAAGCAGGTTGATGCGCTTGACAAAACACTCCTTCAGAGTAGAACAACGCTACAGAAACTGGAAAATGAATATAAAGACAACACAAAGCGATTGGATGAGTTCGCCAAGAAAAGCAAGGAAAGTGATGAAGCACAACGCTCATTCGGGGACACTATCCGTGATGTAGCAAGTATGATTGGTATTGAGGCCAGTCCGGCCGTTGAGACTTTGGCAGGGAAGTTTGATGCGATAGACGAGAACGTCGGAAAAGCTATTCTTACCGTAGGTACGTTGGTAACTACTCTGGGTGGGCTGACAATAAAAACTGCTGAACATGCGAAGGAAATTCAGACCGTATCGCAAACCATGGGTATGACAACAAATGAATACCAGGCGTGGGATTACGTTTTAAAATCAGTGGGGTATGATGCAGAAAGCGCATCGGGAGACTTGGCTGCTTTAGCAGAAAAGGCAAAGGATGCGGCCGAGGGCGGAAACGACAGCGCAAAAACATTCCGGCTTCTCGGAGTATCTATCAAGGATACTAACGGGAATTTGAAAAGTCAGGGACAATTGTTTACAGACGTCATAAAATCGCTCAGGAATATGGAGGATGTTACGACACGGAACGCAATCGCAAGTGACCTTTTATCAACCACCGGAGAAAAAATAGTCCCAATACTTAACATGACTAATGAAGAGTTAAAGAATCTTATGCGCTCTGCGTACGAGACTGGGTATGTAATGAGTGGAGAGACGTTGAATGGATTCAATCAATTAAATAAATCTATGGACCGATTTGGACAGGTTACACACGCTCTATCCGGAAAATTTGCAGAGATTCTTCTTCCAGCGTTGACAGCACTGTTTAATGCTTTATCCGTCATACCAACGCCAGTACTACAACTCATTATAACATTGGCTGGAGTTGTGACAACGGCAGTTGCCGTAATGAAGGCTGTTAACTCAACCGTAGGAGCATTTAAAGGATTTGGAGACATGCTTGGAACTACAGACGTGAAGGCTCTAAAGACAACGGTAATTATTCTGGGAGTAGTAGCCGCACTTATTGCACTGGCCGCAATAATCGCAGTAATTATGGGGCGGGGTAAAGAATTGAATAACACCATGGATAGTGTGTCAAACAGCATAGGAAAGATTGGCGCATCTACTCAAAATATCTCAAGGCCAAAGTACAACGCCCGGGGAACAGATTATTTTGAAGGTGGAGAAACATGGGTGGGAGAAGCTGGTCCAGAATTGGTCCGGCTTCCTCGCGGAAGTAGAATCATGAGTAGCAGTCAATCAAAATCTGTTGCTGGAGATACCTATATCATTAATGTTAATGCGGACATAGAAAAAATATCAAGCGTACAAAAACTTGTTGAAATGGCAAAAAATGAAAGACTGGCACTTAGGGTAGGAAAGGTGAAAGCGTAAAATGGCAATGACAAAGGTAACATGCTTTAACGATAAAAACTATAGGAATAATAACATTCTTGCACTTAATGATTCAAGGATGTTGATTGGAGCGGATTATGGCGGGGAAAATTATCGTGAGTATTTTGGCCTCATGCAATTTGCCATACCTGCCCTGTACGACCAGAATATCACATCCGCAAAATTATATCTCTATGTTACCGAATCAAAAACTAGGGTAACTTTTGAAACCCAATTTTATAATATAAAAGAGATAGTCAATATCAACACATACGACTCCTTCGAGAATATGTATGGGGATAAGTATGTAATGAGCGGGAACGATGAAAAGGTATTTGATGTCAGTAGCACAATTTACAATTCATGGGTTTCTTTAGATATAACAAATCTAGTCGTAGGTAATAACGCCAATCCAACCTTTTCTATCGTTTTGGTCGATAACAACCACGATCAATGGGCTTCTGGTGCAGGAGGGACACAGATACCCTATGTGTGTCGTGTAGCAACAATAGAAGGGGGATATGCTCCCTATATTGAGATAACGCATGAAGATGCAAAGCCCTTTAAGCCATCAATTATATATCCGGACGGCGATATACTTCCAAATTCCGGGAATGTAACATTTAGATGGAAATATAACTCAGGCTTTTCGGCAGGTCAGGCAAAATACGATTTTGGATGGAAGATGCAATCAGAAAGCCAGTGGAATGATGTTATGGTGGCTACCTCGAACCAGCAACATACCATGGATGCGTCTGCCTTTAGGAACGGAATTGCTGAATGGAGGGTGCGAACCTATAATGGTATTGGCATGGTGTCCGAATACGCTACAGGTCAATTTTATGTAGTGGGAAAACCGGGGAATCCTATTATAACAGGCGTAAAAAATGATGCGTTGACAGAAATAACATGGTCGGCAGAACGGTCTGAAGAATCGAGCGCGCGTGTTAAAATCATGCAGTATGGAAAGGAAATTTATGATAGTGGAGTTATATCGGGCGGAATAGAGGACGCTCATAAACCTAATATCATACTTCAAAACGGTGTATACGCTGCCATATTGTCAATTGCGAATATTTATGATTTATGGTCCGACCAGGTATCAAAATCTTTTACAATTAATTGTCAAAGGCCAGATACACCGGAGCTTACCGTGCAAAGTTATGATGACTTTGTCAAGTTGGATTTCAGTGGAAATATTAATTCATTTTATATTTATCGCGCGGAAGGAGAAAGAGAATTCCTTCCAATCGCATATATCAATCCTCCATTCAGTAATAAAGGGTATAGATATGAGGATTATGGAGTTAAAAGCGACCGTATGTACCGCTATTATGTCAGGGCTTACTATGACGGAGGTATTTCGGATAGTAAAATTCGGGAGGTGTTTGTAAAATACGATGGGTATTACATTTCAGAGATAAACCATATGGAGAAACGTGTGAAACTCATGCTATCCAATGATTCAGAATACATACCTGTAAATATGTCAAAAGAGAATTCAAATGCACTGGTTAATTATTTAGGCAGACGTTATCCTGTAAAGGAGGCAGGAACCTTCTCTAAGAGAACTTTATCCGTTACGGCCTTCATATACGGTGGACAGGAAGAAGTGTTGGAAGAAATTATGGATGCGAATGGAGTATATTGTTTCAGAGGGAGGAATATAGTGGCGTATGTTGATATAACGTCCTACAATGCCTCAAACGCATTTTTTGACAAAGGGTATATTATAAATTTATCAATGGAACAGCTGGAGCATGGGGAGGGAATTTCGTATGTATGATATGTCATATGCAGAGTTCACGAATGAACAGGTCATAAAAATGCTTGAAGGAAACAGAACGATAGACTTTGAATATGAACTTATGAACAATGAAGAAAAGGTGATAACAACATTAGACAATGTCGAATGCAGCATATCATTTAATAGCGAAGCAGAAATTATGGGGACAGCTTCAATACGATTTCGTGAGACAGAAATTAGAAGCTATTATACAGACTTAAGAATCAGGCCATGGTTTAAAATTCAGGCTCCTGATAGGACCTGGATTCGTCATCCGCTTGGAATATACATCATTACAACCCCAACAAGACAGGATGGTGGTGGGAAAGTATACATTGATGCAGACTGTTATGATAAGTCGATCATATTACAAGAGGATAAGCTGACAGACCGGCTGCTTATAAAGGCTGAATCGCTTTATGTAAATGAGGTGCGAAATGTACTTATGTCAGCCGGTATCAATAAGACAAACATTGATGGCTCTGAACTTAGGACATCCGTAGACCTTGAATATGAGATAGGGACAAGCAAACTGGATGTTATCAATTCTCTTTTGCAGGCCATCAATTACACACCAATCCATTTTGATAGGATGGGAAACGCTGTAGCTAAAAAGTATATTGAGCCGGACGAACGTGCGGCAGAATACGGATACATGACGGATGATAACAGTCTCATTCTTTCCGGGGCAAACCAGTCCAATGATTTGTATAATGTCCCAAACATAGTAATCCGTTACGTAGAAAATCCGGATGTGGAGAACACTTCGCTTAGATCAGAATATGTAAATAATGACGCAAGCAGCCCATTGAGCATTCAACGCAGAGGCCGGAAAATCGTGAATGTGGAGTCTGTGGATGATATTGCGGACCAAGGCACACTGGATGCATTTACCCGGAGAGTGGCAATTGAAATGTCGCAAGTGAATGATAATGTGGTGCTTCCAACGGCATTGATGCCACACCATGAATACAGGAACTGCATTTATTTAAGAAATGACAATCTGGGAATAACGAGTAAATATATAGAGTATGCCTGGTCAATGAAACTTGGAATCGGTGAAAAGATGAACCATACATTAAAGAAGGTGATGCGAATATGATTTACGAATCAGCACAAGACAGATATCAGGACTATGAAAAAAACAAAAAGGAGATATCGCCATTTAGGATGGGAGAAATTGCTCCGTATGTGGATGAGAATCTCAATTATCTGGTTATTTTTGCAGGAGAAGATAGGGCGAGTTATAAGCAGTATAAATGTCTGTCAACCTATAAGCCTCGGTATGGTGACCACATCCTTTTGGCGAGAGTTGGCGGGACCTATGTTATTCTGGGGAAGGTTGGTGATATGTAAATGGTCATACACGACATTATACTCAATGTTAAACAGACATCAGTCCTAAAAACTGGAATCGCAATGAGTCAGGGAGATTATGGACAAGATAAGTTGACCATCCACGTGAAAAATGATGATGCAGACGTTTCCGAAGCACAATCCGGTTTGATTACCTTTGTTACTTCACGGGGATACATAATCCAGGGAGAATTGGAAAAAGAGGTCAGTTCAGGAACTTACGTATATGTCTTAAAAGGAAATGAATTGCAGGACGCAGGAGATGTATATGCGGTTGTTACTTTGATGTATGCTGACGGACGTAAGTCAAGCTGTGGTTTTTCATTTTTCTGTAGACAAAACCCTTTGTTTGAAAATAATATTCCAGCCGGCATTTACATAGCTGAATTTGACCGGATAAAAAACGAAGGCGAGGAAATTGTTGCACATATCCAAGAGCTACTGGACAGTGGGCAGCTCAAGGGAGAGCAAGGGGAGCGGGGGCAAAAGGGGGATAAAGGGGAACAGGGAATACAAGGTCCCACTGGCCCCGCTGGTTCTCAGGGAATACAAGGTCCGGTTGGCCCCAAAGGTGATAGAGGGGATAGCGGCGTAACGGTTCCGGCCAATGGTTTTTTTACATTCGCCGGAGATGCGGACGGAAATTTATGGTGTTATTACAGTGGTACTGTAGCGCCAATATTTGATGTAACCGATAATGGTGATATATATATGATTTTAGGAGGATGATATAATGCCAGATGCAGTAAGAGCATTTGTGGGTAATTTTAAAGGACCGAAAGGAGAGCAAGGTCCACAAGGCATACAGGGGCCTACCGGACCACAAGGTATACAAGGGCCTGCTGGCCCAAGTAATGCAGATGGAATAGATACAGTAGATACGTTAGGGGTACTCGTGTCGGCGGGCGAGAGTACAGATTTACAAAGACTTATTGACGCTATTGCGGACAAGGTTATGACCAAGTTATTGGCAAAGACGGATATTGTGCAGGTGGAGTCCACGGCCACAAATAAGGTCCCATCCAGCGCGTACCTTAAGCAGGTAAAAGATAGCATAGATAGCAATTTAGAAATGGAATCAGGGGTAGCTACCATAAATGCGGATTGGGCTACCGGATCAGCCAATTATTATAAAATCGGAAAACAATGTGTAGTAAATGCGCTTGTTACATTAAAGCAAGACACAACAGTTAATAATACTCTTTTAATCAGCGGATTACTTATATCAGCCCAGGAAAAAGTATGTCTGATTCATGGTACAACAGGGTACGGAGTATTTAAGGTTAATGCCAATACTGGAAACATAACAATTGATTCAGGGGCTAAAGGCAATAGTATATTTTATTTCGAGATGATTTATCCTACCAAATAATTATTAACTGCTAGGAGAACCTATTGTTGTCCATCCGCTCCAAACGCCCTCTCTCTGATGCCTGGTAAATAGATGTGAATCTCCTACAGCCATTGCCAACTGACATAGCCATTGCTCTACGCCACTACTGTATGTGATACAAAAGCCGTTACCATAAACAGTATTACCTGCTTTAAACGGGGTATCCGCTGTGTTGGCGTCCCACAACACTAGGTTAACCTTATTTAATACATTTACATTTATATGGCTAACGTAGTTGGACTTAAGTGGGTTAATATCATCACTGATATTACCTAAATTGCTATTTTAAATATGAATGTAACCTGCAAACCAGGTCCCTAAACCAGGGGCTTATTTTATTGCCTGGCGTCCGGCATGTCCGGCCAGGCGGAAAGGAAAAGATATGAATGAAAAGATTGTATTGAAAAACGGGAAGGAGTATCCGCTGGTCATCGGCGGCACCTCATCCACGCCCAGCACTCTACGGCTTATTTTCCAGGCGGATGAGGCACTTGAGGATATCGTGGGCGTGTTTAATGACACCGCAGCCACGGAGCAGATTAAGACTGTCAATGTGGATGGCGGAACCCTAGCCGTGTACGATGGCTATACCGTGTTGGGCAACCCTAAGTCTATTGACGACCACTATCTTATCACTCCAGAGCAGTACGCGGAGGATGGCGCCGTCACCACAGAGGCTGTATATGGCCGTGTGGCGCTCCTGACGCTCTTTCAGCCGCGGGAGGCAGCCAAGGTGGAAAAGAATACAGCTGATATTGATTACGTGGCTATTATGGCCGGTATTGACTTATAGGAGGTGTGACTATGGATGTAAAAGGACTGGCACAGAAGTATTATCCGAGATTATGGGACATTGACCGGCTTAAGGCCCTGGTGGCTGCCGGCAAGCTGTCCGAGGCGGATTACAAGGAAATAACAGGCAAGAACTATGCCACAAAATAAGGAAAGGTGAGGTTAATGAGAATGAAAAGAGAGTATGTATATGCAGTGCAAGGGGTACTGGCGGCAGCCGGTGCCTTTTTGAGTTCTAAGCTTGGAATCTTATATCCTGTATTGTGTATCCTCATGGGGATGATGGTGCTGGATTACATAACCGGGATGCTGGCCAGCAAGACGGAGGCTATCGACCATCCGGGTGACGCTGGCTATGGTTGGAGTTCCAGGAGGGGCGCAAAGGGCATCATCAAGAAGGTGGGATACCTGTGTGTGATTGCGGTAGCCATAGTTGTGGATTATGTAATTGTGTCAGTGGCGGGGAGCTTGGGCATACAGATAACCGCCAAGGCCTTTTTCGGGCTCCTGGTGGCCGTGTGGTACCTCTTGAACGAATTATTATCCATCATAGAGAATGCCGGCCGCATGGGCGCTAATGTCCCAGAATGGTTGCGTAATTACATCGCGGTCCTGAAGGACAAGATTGATAGTACGGATTATCAGGAAGGCAATAGAGGGTAGAAGGAGGTGGTTCCATCTATCTCCCTGCTGCGGGGTTAGGCAGCAGTTGCGATATCGCAACTTGTGACGTCACAACTTTTCATGGCCTGGGAGTGGTCCCGGGCCTTATTTTTTAATTGGAGGAAAACACTATGAGTAAAACAGCAGCAGGATTAATTCAGCATTGCAAGGACAAGCTTGGCACGCCTTACGTCTACGGCGCCAAAGGCGAGGTCCTTACCCAGGCCATACTGGACAGGTTGGCCCGGGAGAACCCAGGCACATACACATCTACTTACAAGGCCAAGGCGGCCAAGTACATAGGCCAGCGTTGTACGGACTGCTCCGGCCTCATCAGCTGGTATACCGGGCGCATCCGCGGCAGCTACAACTACCATGACACGGCCGTGGAGCGGATAGGCGTTGACCATCTGGACGAGTCCATGGTTGGTTGGGCGCTTTGGAAGCCGGGACACATCGGGGTATACATCGGGGATGGATGGTGCATCGAGGCCAAGGGCATCAATTACGGGACCATCAAGTCCAGAGTGGCGGTCACACCCTGGCAGAAGGTCCTCAAGCTCTGCGACATCAATTATACCCCGGTCCCAGTGACATACACCCAGGGCTTCCAGCCGGCCGCAGACGGCCAGCGCTGGTGGTATCAGTTTACAGACGGCAGCTATGCGGCCAATGGCTGGTACTGGCTCCGGGAGGCCACGGACGGTACCTGCGGCTGGTATCTGTTTGACAGCGAGGGCTATATGCTGACCGGCTACCAGGTGGACCCTGCTGGTGAGGCCTTCCTGCTCTGTCCAGTCAAGGGGTCTGACGAGGGGAAGTGCATGATTACGGATGCCAGAGGAGCTCTCCGAATAGCGGAGGAGTACGACATGGTAAATCGACGGTACGTGTTTGAGTGGTAGACTGTGAATATGACGTTATAGTAATTAAAACTGGTGGAATAGGATGCTTGCTAATACAGCAAGGACAATGGGGGAGGGGAGGCAAATATGATATGCGGGCAAGCAATCCATATTATGTATATAGATAAGGTTAATAAAATTTCCAATAACGGATTGACAAATTAACCGAAATAGGTTAAAATAAATTTGTGACCCATGGAATGTCACTAGAAGGAGGATTGCACGATGGTAAATAACTTCGGAAAGTTTTGCCGCAAGCTGAGAATTGATAATGGAGAATTATTAGCGGATATGGCTAAAAAGCTCGGGGTTTCATCTGCATTTTTGTCAAAGGTAGAAAATGGAAATAAGAAACCACCGAAGGAATGGCAAGAGGAAATTGTGTCATTGTATCAGTTGGATAATCGTAAAGCGGAGGAATTAGCTGATTGTATGTTTGATGCATTGAATTTCCATAGTATTGATATGTCTGGGTATTCAGATGGAAATCGGGATATGCTTCTGTCCTTCGCTAGAAAGCTTAACACCATGGATGACAGCAAAATAGACCAGTTTAGAAAAATGATTGAGAAGTAACTTGGAGGTGCTGCAATATTGAATATTCGTGCTACAGCGTTATCAAGAGTATCGATAAGAGAGTTGACGACAGAGGTTAGAAAAATTTGTGGGCTGCAGGAGCAGTTGTATTTTCCAATAGTAGAATTCATTGAGTGGGTCTTAGGCGACCCCAATAATGATTTCGATTATGAAATAGTCCCGATATCTGAGATGAAAGATACATATGGAACAACAAATACCGCAAGTAATATTATGCGAATAAGGGAAGATGTATATGAAGGTGCCGTTAAGGGAAACGCAAGAGATAGATTCACTCTGTGCCATGAGTTGGGGCATTTCTTATTGCATCAGCCTAAATTGATAAGTTATGCAAGAGGTAATGTCCCGGTATACTGTCAGCCAGAATGGCAAGCCAACACATTTGCAGCAGAACTTATGGCGCCTTATCACTTAGTGAAAAACATGTCGGCAAATGAAATTGCACAGAAATGCGGAATGTCATTGACTGCAGCCAATATTCAATATAAAACGTATCATAAGTTTGATGTTTAGGAGAAATCCTTTGCATAGAAAAAACCAAGTGCATTACACTTGGTCGCTTGTTGAACGTGTTACCACTATTCAACTGATTTTATAATCTTATTTGGCGATATGATTATAACATAGTGGGAGCTCTTTTGCAAGTGGAAACTTGAGAAAGGAGGGCAAACTATGTGGATTTTTAGAGCATGGATTACCACGAAAGATGGTGAAAAGATTTATGCAAAAGACCATGGGAAAAGAGCCTTTAGATTCTGGGTTGGTCCAGGACCTGCGCCAGTTAAGAGTAACTAATTGACTAAAAGAGGCGCTTTTATCAGTTGGAGTGTCTCTGGTTTTATATGGAAGGAGCCAGAGCGATGGCAAAGACTAGGACAAGCGTGAGAGGACAGCAACACAAGAAGATTGTAGTAGTGAAATCATATGTAAGGAAAGATGGGATAAGGGTGGGAGAGCATCGGCGTTCAACTCCAAATTGATGCATTTTGAGGCAGGAAATTCCTGCCTCTTTTTATAGTAGCGTGTGTGAAAGGCGGGTACCGGATGTGACCGGGCCCGCCTAAGTATTATTTATATGGAGAATCGAATAAATCATAAATACTGCATTTAAATAAGGAAGAAATAATTTGCAAGTTTATAAACTCTATACACATGGTTAAAGCCTGTTTGCCGCAGGCATGGCAGCTCTTAAAGGGTTTATCCAGATTATAGGCAATCCTGGGAAGATAACCCGAGTCCTCCAGCAGGGTAAACAGAGGAAAGAAAATAGCCATGGGCGGCAGCATCACCGAGACAACCCAGGCCAGGACCCGGTAGACTCCCAAAATCAGCAGACCGTGAAGCCATGGGGGAGCGCCCACAGCCAGGAAGGCTTTTGTGAGCTGGTCCTGGAGGCGGAACAGGGCGTCCGCCAGCATCTGGGAGGGGTAATTGGCGCCTGTGATGGTCAGCCAGAATACCACGGCCAGCATTCCGATCATGACGGGATAACCTGTGAAACGGCTGGTCAGAATCTTATCCAGCTTCCGGTCACCTTCATTGTATCCGGTTTTGTGGAACTGGACCGTATCACGGCATATTTTCTCTGCCGATGCCACCAGGGCAGCCACGATGCGGTCCTTTAGGATTTCATTGGTAATGCCGTATTTGGCCAGATGCTCCCTGGCCTGTGACAGGGCAAGGCTTATCTCAGGCATTTCCAGTATGTCCTCATCCAGATATTCCCTTAATTCCTTCATTAGGGACGGGTCGCTGTCCAGAAGCTTTAAGGTGAGCCAGCGGGAATTGACCTTTCCCTCCACCCTGCCCTTTACGGCAGGCTCTGCCATGGCGATGGCCTGTTCAATAATGGGGGAATACTCCACCTGGTAGGGGGAGGCTGTTTGGGTACCTTCCACCAGGTCATCCAACTGTTTCATCAGCTGGTCAAGGCTTTGCTTTTTTCTGGCAATGGTGCCGGCCACGGGTACTCCCAGCTTTTCCGACAGACTTTTAAGGTCAATGGTAATATTCTTGCGTGCGGCTTCGTCCATCAGGTTCACACATACCAGGACGCGGTCCGATATTTCCATGGTCTGAAGCACCAGGTTCAGGTTGCGCTCCAGACAGGTGGCATCGCAAACCACCACAATCCCGTCGCTTCCGCCAAAGCAGATGAAGTTGCGGGCCACTTCCTCCTCCGTGGAGTGGGCCATGAGGGAGTAGGTGCCGGGGATATCTACCAGCACGTAGCTGTGTTCTCTTGTCTTACAGTAGCCCTGGGCATTGGTCACGGTTTTTCCCGGCCAGTTTCCTGTCAGTTAATACTTATAAGAGGTAAAACTAAATTATAAAGGTATTATCTTATACTTTCTATGACGATTCACGCTTTTAGGTACCTGTATTTCTTTGATAATGGAACGCCAGAACAGGCGCTTCTCTTCATTACTAAAATCTTTGTACAAGATGTTAAAATCATTATCTAAAAGGTGCTTCAACTCAATTAGATTCTTTTTTGGCTCTTCTATGTCCGGTATTTGTTCAAGCTGGGCCTCCAGGGCCTCCCGGTCCAGTTTGTATTCATCAAGCGTCACAAGCTCATTCAAAAACAGCTCCTTCAATCGGTCCAGCTTTCTGCGAATCTTATTCTTTTTGGCACGGTTATCAATGACGGCCTGGCCGGATGCATCGTAGTCGGCCATATACCTATCAATTTCTTCACCGATATGCTCCAACAGATACTCCTCGATTCTTGATTCACGAATTTCTCCTCCGTTATTGCATCTATGATATGCTCCATATTGCTTGCACTCATATGCGGGGTATCGGTATCGGTACACTTCCCCCTTCTTTTTGACAACAACATTTATATGGCATCCGGACATTTTATAGCCACACTCTGAGCATACAAGCAGACCTGTAAAGACATATGGATACTTCTGACTGACACGGACATTGCGCTTCTCGTCAAGGAGATTCTGCGCCTGCGCAAACATTTCATCGGAGATAAGCCGGGGACAGTAATTCTCCACACCCCTGTACCTGCCGGTCAATTTTTCGTTGCGCAGATATGAGTTTCTAAAGTTCTGCAGCGTCATGGTAATGCCATGGGTCTGCTGCATATACTTGATGGTTTTGCCCATAGACTGAGTCCGGAGAAAATAGGCTATGCTGTCATACATAGCGGGAGCTTCATCTGACAGGACCAGATGCTTATCTTGGATACAATACCCACGCAACACTTTGCCGGTTATGACCTCGCCATGCTGCACCTTGGTCTTAAATACATCCTTCACACGCTGGCCGCCATTCTGAGCCTCCAGCTCCGCCCATGTCATAGATTGCGCTACAAAAGCCCGTCCGTAGGGTGTCGATGTGTCAAAATAGGGCTGGTCTATGGCGGTCCAACTGACATCATTCTTATCAAGGACGGCCTGCGTATTAAGGTAGTGCCTTAGGTTTCGAAACCAGCGGTCCAATTTGGTGAATATGATAAGGTCAACTTTGCGGTCCTTTACGCTCTGGAGGAGACGCTGGAAATCATCCCTTTTTAGCTTCTGACCAGATATCCCATCATCAATGTATGTATCCTGCAGAGCCATGTCTTCATGGTCAGCAATATACTTTTCGCACCGCTCTTTTTGGTCGCGGATGGAATCACCCGAATTTGCCTGTTCTTCTGAGGATACACGGATGTAAAGCGCTACCCTTAATAAGTTATTTTTCATTCAATCATCTCCTATCTGAATATATGAAAAAAGAGTAAAATTAATACGCCCCTTGCCAAGGACGCATCAGAAATGATATAATTTGTTTGCGAGACGGATTATATCTTCTGGAACGACCAGCAAGAGAAAAATCTATTTGAAAGCCGTTTGGTGTGAAAACACTGAATGGCTTTTAGTAATTTACAAAGCATTACATTTCATGGTTTGGTCTACTAATCCTCCTCCTCATCATAGATGGCATCATCCCAGTCTACTATTGTATCAGGAGTTAGGGTATGTGTGGATGACGTTTTATTATCTCCGCCGAACATACTTCCAGTGCCACCACCAATGCTGTTAATGTAGTCGCGCTCAGCTAAAGCACCACCTACACTTCTTTCCTCACCTTCAGAACGGTCATAGTAAATCAAGTCAGCCGCACCCTCCCAACGATTCATGCAGCTTCCGTCGGCGTTGAAGTTATAGGTTATTCCATCCTGCATAGTTATTGGCGTAGTCTGCATATATCCCGATTCGTTGAAATAATACCACTTGGCATCAACATCTTGAAACCATGAATTTGCGGGATAACTACCATCATCGTTTTGATACCACCACCCCACACTGTCTTGTTTCCATTCTCCCGCAAAAGCAGACATACTCATAGATGCAGACAAAATAGTAGCAGCAATTAAAACCCTTGCTTTCTTCATATGCTATTCCTCTTTTCTTCCTTTATTCTTATTAAAACGCCAAAGGCTTTTTAATTACATATTGAAATCAAATGTTTCTTCTGATATAATAAAAACCGAACATAAGTTCTGGATTATTTCATCGCTTTAAGCAGATACTATCTGCGAGGTGATGAAATGGATGTTGAAATAATCTTTCATATCAAAGAGGTCAGGGAGGAAAAAAGATAACCCTCCGGGAACTCTCTGAAAAATCTGGAATCAGTAAATCTGAGATAAGCTTCATTGAAAATGGCCAACGGGACCCCACTTTGCATACCATGTGCCTCCTTTCCCTGGCATTGGGTGTGCCGCCTGCGAAACTGTTTACGGTGAAAGTAAAACGCTGAATTCTGGACTTTGTCCACAATAGTGGACAAAACTACATATTTCGAGGAGTTTCAGCATCTATCACATTCAAAGAGTAAAAATAGTCGTTATAACGGCTACAGGGAAAGGGTGGTACATATATGAACAATGTAAAATCTAAACGCCAAATCATTAAGTCTATCTTAGGATTACTACAACGAGCTGATATAGACCAGCTCAAGGAAATCGAAGTGTTCATAAAAACTTACCTATTTTAAAAATGCTTGGGCCGGTGATTACTGGCCCCTTTTTGCATTTTCAAGGTACCTGAGAGCCACTTCTTCCAAAACCTTCTTGCTTGTATCATCCAACTGCTCATATGTAACAATGAAATTCTTTATGGCGTTGGCTACGATGAAATCTGTATCCTTAAGAAGCTTTGCTGTATACTTCATTGCTTTCTGCTGCTCCGTAAGCTGTTCAAACATCTCACCCGCTCCGGTTCGGAGCCAATCTTCACTTACATCAAATTCTCGGCAAATATCGCGAATTAGTCTATCTGTAATATTGCGGTTTCCATTTTCTATATTGGATAAAGTGGATTTTGTCACACAAAGTTTTTTTCCGAACTCTTCCAATGTTAGATTTAAAGATTTACGTACATCTTTTATACGTTCATTCACCATCATCACCTCCTTGTTATTACTTTAGCACAGAAAGTTTTCAAAGTCAACAAAAAAGCATTGACAAAGTTTTAAAAGAATACTATAATGTATTCAAACGAAACAAAAGTGAGGTGAGAATATGTTGAACATGGAATTACAGAAGGAGCAAGAGATTAACAGGATGGTCACAATTTTGCAACAGATTGAACTGACTGACATCGAATTACTAACCAGAGATGCCAACACGCTTTTGATGAGGAAAAAGCGAGCAGACATGGAACGGGAAGCTAAAAGGGCCGGATAACCTGCCGTAGCACATTGGAAACCATATAGAAAGCGAGGTGATTGACAATGTGGATATCAAAAAAGAAGTGGCAGGCCCTGGAAAAAAGAGTAGCTGACCTTGAAGGACAAGTCCAGGGCCAACTGTATAAGATTTCGCCTAATATTGCTGTTACGTTTGATGGTGGCAATATGACGGATGCAATAACCGAAGGATTAAAAATGGCTATTCATCGTCTGTCTGATTAAGCCTAACGAGGGAGGCGGTACATATTAACACGACATGCAAGACCTGTAGACACAGCCAATGTCCAGAGCGGACAAGGTGGTATCCATGCAAAGACTATGAAATGAAGGAAAATTCGAATGACGATGAAATAGGAAAGCGAGGTGAAAAGGAATGGAGGACAAAAAGCTAAGAACGATTTTACAGGATATGGAAGGGATTACATATCTTGAATGGCAAAAAGTAAAGCAAATGGTTGATGCTCACTTTATCAGTGAGGCCGCCAAACAAAAAAATAGGATATTACTGGCGGCCCCGGAGGTGTTGATGGATTTGTACAATCGTTTATTCTGACACAATTTGTATGAATATTGGATTAATACGGTAATCTTTTCCATGATAGAAGATATGAACATAATTTAACTGATAGTAAGTATTGGCCTCTTCACGCTTAATAGGAGCCCAGATTTCAGCATTTTCTTCATACCATTGGGTGGGATTTACCCGATTATGTCCAATTACACATTCTGGGTCATCATTTAAACAAGACCAATTGCCAGCCAAGCAAGCATAGACTTTTTTCATATGTTTCTAATTCTCCTTTCCTTTGTACTCAACGCCACAACTCTGTAAGTACAGTATAGGACAGGGGGAGGAAAAAGGCAAGGCGGACAACGCAAGAAGTACAACCGGTACCACATACAATCTATCAGAGAGGGGTGGTGAAATGGAAGAGAACGATGCATGTAAGATTGACATGCATAAAGTATTTAATGCAATAGCACAGATAATTGGAGCCCGTGAGCATGCCAACATCAAAGTGGTTGATGTAAGAAAGCGGGAAAATAACACAAAAGAGGGGTCCGCTTAAAGGCGGTCCTGGTGGACAAGCTGATAGAAAAAACAGGGGAAAATAAAATGAAGAAGATAGAGTTAACCATTCCGATTGAGTTTTGGGTTGGAACAACGGAATGGCGCATGGACCACGTTGGACAAGACACAGTGGCCCTTACCAATGCCAGAGGAAAGTGCTGGATAGTGATGGTATCTGGCAGAAAGAGGTTTAAGTTGAGATACAAATGGATTATGCTGCTGCTCATGATGTGGTCGGCTGGAATGACGACAATCGCGGCAGCCATCATGGTATATGTAGCAGCCAGGTAAAAGGAGGAAAAATACATGAGGAAGAAACGGACTTTGACAATTGAACTGTCCGACGAGGACATGGAACAGTTTTGCAAGAAGGCAGGAGGCGCGAGCCTGACAGCCGGCAGACTGATAGAAAACTTCATTGCAGACCTGATAGGCGGGGAAGGAACGAATGGTTCGGACGAACGGATGTATATAAACCAGTGGTTTAGCCGGTGCGGTTTCTCCGCGTTCTGGGACATGAGCTTCCTGGCCTGGCTGATTGACATGGAGCTGTTGGAAGATGCCACATACGAGTGGGAATCCATCCAACACATAAACAAAACGGAAGTCAAGGGCCAGGATGACCAGGAGGAGCTGGATGAACATTGGGACAACCTTAAATCCTGGTTTACTGAGTACAGAGATACCGGAGGGGAGTATAACGACCTGGAACGCGAGATGGAGAGGGCGATGGCCTGGAAACAGGAATATGACCGCCTCATGGAAAGGGAAGGCGATGAGGAAGCAGGGACGGAACCGGATGAACATTGACAATAAAAAATGCTCCTGAAGCTATTGCAGTGGCTTCAGGAGCCGGTCCTCCACAGACCAAAAAACCATGTATACATTATACCTGTGGGCGGCCGAAAAGTCAAGAAATAAGGCGGATTTTATCCGCCATATGACTTGATAAAAGGGATTAGACTTAGCGGGGGAGTGGGCAGATGCACAGGTATAAATTGATAGAGTACAAGGCGGGTGCCACGATAGAGATAATCAAATGCATCCCAAGGAAATACCGGGGAGGAAAAAGTACACCAAGGGAAAAGAAAAGCCGGGAAGAAATACAGGATGCCAACATGAGGCAGGCGGCCCGGAAGCTGGCCAGAAAGATTAACGCGAACTTTAAGCCGGGCGACTGGCATGTGACCCTCACATATCGGGACAAGCCCGATAAAGAGACGGCCCAGGAGTACATTGCAAATTTCCTGGACCGGATGCGGGACCGGTATAAGAGGCGCGGCCATCCGCTGAAGTATATCCTGGTAACGGAGTATAAGAGGAAGCGGATACACCACCATATCATTTTAAACAACATCAACGACGGAAAGAAAACCACGGCGGACTTTGTAAGGGAGATATGGAAGGGGAAAGGGAACCCGAAGTTTGTATCCCTTTACGACAGCGGAGAATACCAGCAGCTGGCCAAATACTTAATCAAGGAGACAGAAAAGACCTTCCGGGAGGAGGACTGCCCGGTCAGGCAGCGGTATTCCTGTTCCCGGAATCTGATAGAGCCGCCGCCAAAATATAAAACCGTAAAGGTAAAGAAGGGCTGGGAGATGGACCCGAAGCCCAGGGAGGGGTATTACATCCTGCCGGACAGCCTTTATAACGGATTTGACAAGGCGGGATACCCCTATCAGAGATATGTGATGGTAAAGCTCAACCCAAAGCCGAGTGACTGGGAACCGGAAAGGAGCAGGGGAAAGTGCAGGACGTGAACATCTACATAGAAACATCCTTCCATGGACCGGCCAGGAAGGACGGGGAATACATTTATCTTCTGGAATGCGTCAGGAATGGGGTGCCGGCCACCAGGGAGGGACGGGGAGCCATGGAGCGGGCCACAGAGAACCAGCTTGCACTCACGGCACTGGCAGAGGCCCTGGGCCGTCTGAACTGCCCATGCGAACTGCGGATATATACCACCTGCCAGCATATCATCAACGCAATGCAAAACAGCTGGGCCAGACAATGGCAAAAAAACGAATGGAAGAATGCCAAGGGAACGCCCGTAAAGAACGCGGGCCTTTGGGAGAAAATCCTTCAGGAACTGGGTCGGCACCTATATCTGTTTACGGATGAATACCATGAATACAGACTGTGGATGCAGTCGGAATTTAGAAAGGGAAGATAACATGAAATCTCATCAGGAAGAATCCCGGAAAGACCGAGTAAATACTGGGGGAAAGCCCGGGAACGACAAAGTGAAAGGCGACATTGAACCGCTCGAAGTTGAGGCATTTAAACGCCGGATAAAGGAAGGGGACAGGCTGTACTGCTACAGGCCGCGACGGAAGGGTGATGAGGAAGCCATCCTGGAAAAGATGTCAGTCATCAAACCGTATGAGCACATCGTAACCATGGCCTATCACGGGGTAAGAGGAAATGTATATGAGACAAGTATGACATGGGGCGAGGCCATCCGGCTAAACCGTATGACACAGAAGCAGCTGGAGCGGGAAATACGGTCAATGCGCAAGAAAATGGGGATACCATGCTCCAACGACAGCGGACCTAAAGGAGAAAAAGCCCCAGGCCGCCGCAGAATAAACAGGAGGGAATACGCGGGCCGAATTATGACATTCAGGAACAAGGGGATGACCTATGCGCAGATATCCAGCCTGGTGGGAATCTCCGCCAGTACGGTAAGAGAAATCTACATAGAGGAGGCGAAACGGAATGTTTGATAAATTTGGAGAATTTGACAGTGCGGATGAAATGAACCGGGCAGCAGCGGCGCAGAGGAAGGAAGGAGACAACGAGGCTATTCTTGCCATCGCGGAGGAAAACGGGATAGACAGGGAGGATGCCATGGACTTTATAGACGGCTGCGTGGCGGCCTTTGTAACCCCGCTCATGGCCGCCTACGGGAAACTGGACATCGAGGCAAAAGAACTAAAGCCATACGAAATCATGGAGGACTGGCTGCAGTACATCAAGCTGAGATGCGCGGAGGACCCGGAGATGGCCGTGGCCGTCAGGCGGAAAGGCAAGAGCCTCAAGGGCTGTATTGCCGCCCTGCTGGAATGGAGCATGAAAAACCAACGGCCGGTAGACAGCGAAATCCTAAAGTTGGTCAGAATCAATTACAAGGTAACGCTGGGAATACCCGGGATGGGACGCGCCAAGAAAATCATCACAGAATATTATCTGGGAAAGGAGCAGTAAGATGCTTGCATACAAAGGATTCAACGCGGACCTGACCTGCACCTGCGGAAAGGGAAGGTTCCAGTACGAAATAGGAAAGACCATAAAGGAAAGTAAATCCAAATGCCAGAATTCAGGCGCCCACTGTGCCGAGTACCCGTTAGAGTGCCTGCGGTGGTATCCGCTTGGATGCGGAAACCGGTATTTCCTGGTAGAGGCATCCGGGAGCCTGGACGAACTGGGAGGAACCGATACCCAGCTTGCCTGCACGGAAATCACCCTGTTAAAGGAGCTGTCCCTCAAGGAGCTGGCAGGCCGTGCCATGATGTATATGGTTAAGCATCCGCTCCGGGAGTGGGAGGTGAACATGCAGTGCTGCAGCGTCAGGAAGGATAAGGCAGAGGCACGGAACGAGGGAAGCATGGCAATTGCCAGAGGACCGCATCCCAAAGTCAGGGGAGCAGCCGGCAGTGTCCTGGGATTAATCCGGGAAGTAAACGGCGGGATAGAGGAGGCAAGGCTGTTTGAAGTAAACGGAAACATAAAACCGAATACATGGTACACCCTGGAAGGCAGGGAACCGAAGGAGGCAGAGGGATGAAGCGGAGCAGCGTATTAAAAACAGAGCCGGTGCTGCCGGACCAGGACGGGGCGGTGTTGACCGCTCAGGCCACAGAGGAAATCCTGATACTGAATTACTGGAAGGACAGAGAGCTGATTGGCCGGTACTGCATGAACACCATAACAGGGGAATACGAGGCCTATTATATCCAGACCGGCATATGGAGGCAGACAATGCTCCAGACCTTGTGCGATTACGATGCGACGCATTACTGGTATTACGACCTGGACGGGAACATACCAATCAATTCTGAAGCGGATAAGAAATTGATAAAGGAGCTGCTTCCGGAGAGATTCAGCGCAATGAAACCGCTGGCCCGCATCAGGTACAAGGAGAATGATTACAACAGCAACCAGAGGAAGTCAAAGGAGAGCCGCCGCCTGGAGCGCATCCGGAACCTGATGAACAAAATCCCTCCTCTTCCGGAAGATTTTAACGAATGGATTGTCAAGACGGCATCGGGGAACCAGGACTTTGCCTTTTATGACAAAGATTCCGAACAATGGAGCTGCACAGCCTGTGGGAAGGCTGGAAGCGCCAGGAAATTTAAGAGACCGGACGGAAAAAAGGCAAGGCACAATGACCGGATAACCTGCCCCTGCTGCGGTAAAACCATACAGGCAAAAACACGCACCCATGCCATACAGCTAAAGACAAGCGCCGCCGTCATGCAGGACATGGACAACGAAAGGAGTGTGGCGAGACATTTCGACGCAAGAATCACATGGGAAGGACAGAAACGCAGGGTTGAAATATCGGAAGCTGTACGCATCATCCTGTTAAGAAATCACAAGAAACGTGCATGTGACATTTACTATAACCAGTTCGACTGGAGTTTCGACTGGAATAATCCTTGGGACGAACGAGGATGTTTTGACCTTAAAAACCCGGCCAATCGAAGAATGACCGAGGAATACCTGTATCCGGAAGGGATTGAGGCTGCATTGGAGGGAACCTGCTATGAGGCATGGAAGAGGATATTCCACCAGCTGGCAGAGGCTGGAAAGAAACTGGACTATAACCGCCTGATGGCTACGCAAAGTGATAACGGTATGATACATGTGGTGGAGTATCTCTTTAAGGGCCGGTTTAACCGGATGCTGCAGGAGACGGCCAGTGAAATAAACCTATGGAACTGCGGGTACAACGGACCATTATATAAGGACGGAGAAACCATAGAAGAGGTATTCGGGATTTCAGACCGGCAGATAATCAACCGCATCCGTGAGTGCGATGGTGGGGAGGATACCCTGAGGTGGATGAGATGGTCCGAAAAAACAGGGACGAAGATTGACCGGGAAACAATGGAGTGGCTTACATCAGAGGGCGTGGGGACAATGAGCCTTGGATTCATCTGGGACCACATGACACTCAGACAGATTATGAATTACGTGAAACGCCAGCAGGCAGAGGGGTACGCAGGAAAAACCACCAGGGCAGTACTGGAACAGTGGGCGGATTACCTGAACATGTGCAAACAGATAAAGAAAAATATATCAGACGAGATGGTGTACCGGCCCAGAGAGCTGAAACGCCGTCACGACGAGGCGGTGGAGGAAATCCGGAAACAGAGAATGCTGGAGCAGCTGGAGAGGGACAAGGAGGCCAATGAAGAAGTGGCCAGGAAGATGGGAGAGAAGTATCCGGGGGCAGAGGCGGTCCTGGAGGAAATCCGGGACAAATATGAATACCAAAATGAGGATTACATGATGATTGTACCGCGGCGCCTGATTGACATTGCAGCAGAGGGAAATGCCCTGCATCACTGCGCAGGATCCAGCGAGAGATACTACGAGCGCATCATGCACAGGGAGACCTATATCTGTTTCCTTCGAAGGAGAACTGAACCGGAGGTGCCATACTACACCATCGAGGTGGAGCCGGGCGGAACCATCCGGCAGCACCGGTCTCATTTTGACGAGGAGCCGGGCATTGAAGAGATTAGAGGATTTTTGAGGGAATGGCAGAAGGTTATCCGGAAGCGCCTGACGGAGGAGGACCACAGACTGGCCAGAGAAAGCGAAATCAAGCGGCAGAAGAACATCGACGAACTGAAAGAAAAGAACAATACCAGGGTGTTAAAGGGCCTGGAGGAAGATTTTATGGAGGCCGTATAGATGGATGAAATATTAAAAAGCGGAACGTTTGCGAGCTATGAGACGTACAAAGAAGCATTCGACGCAGAGGTAAGGCGGACAGAATTAGGGTTCGTCCGGATCGGGTACATGCTCCGGGTGGCAAAGGATACGGACATCCTGAAGGAATCCGGATACGCCACCATGGAGGAATTTGCCTGGAATGAGTACCGGCTGGACAAAAGCCAGACCTCGCGGTTTATAAAAATCAATCAAAGATTTTCTGTTGATGGATATTCGGACCAGCTCCAGGAGAGGTTCCGGGGGTTCGGGGTGGCAAAGCTGGGAGAAATGCTGACCCTGCCGGCGGAAGTGATTGAGATCCTTTCCCCTAAACTGTCCCGGTCGGACATCCAGGACATCAAACGGGAAATCCAGGAGGAACAGAACGTAACGGACCTTGAGGTCATGATGGAGGAGCCAAACGAGGCCCAGGAGGCCATGGACAGCAGCCTGAAACGTTTCGCACATCAATACATACATGACAATCCAAAATCGCTGGAAGGGTTCTGCGCAGCCGTGAAACTGGACGGGGAGCAGATGACAGGATATCTGATGGACCTGCTTGCTCCATCCGGATACGCCGTACACATGGCCAGGATACAGGGGACGGGGAAAATGATGCTGACCATATCCGGAAAGAACCAGCCCCTGAACCTGATGAACGTCAGGACGAACGAAAAGGAAGAATATGACTGGAAGGACCTGAAGGATATCCTCCACAGACTAATCATGGATACGGACCCGGAGACATGCTGGGGTGCGCTGTATGAGGAGCCTTATCCGCCGGCAGAGGAGGAAAAGGAAGCCCGGAGGCAGAGGGAGGCCGAAGCAGAGAGAAAGGCGGAGGAAAAGCGGAAAGCGCAGGAGGACGAAGAGAAGGAGAAGGCCCGCCGGGCAGAGGTGCAGAGAGCCCAGAAAGACAAGGAACGCCAAGAGAGGGAAGCAACAGCCCAAAAGCAGGCAGTTGCACCGGTACAACCGGAAACCCAGGCAGCACCGGAGCCGAAAGAGGCACCGAGGGAAGAACCAGCCCAGGAACCCCAGGAGACAGGTGCATTCCCGATGCCGGAGCCGCAGGAGGATGTACCGGCGAGTCCACAGCCAGCCGTGCAGATGGAGCTGGAGGATTATCCGGGAGTCGTACCGGATAAATACATCACCTGCCACAATGGCACCCAGGTAACGGAGCCGAAGGGAGGGCTTCGGGACGAAGGATGCCGGCTGGCAGAGGAGGTCATGCAGTGGATGCGGACCGGAACCATGGAATATGCCCGGGAGACCCAAAGGAACATTGCGCGCCTGGGAGAAATCATGAAGGAGATAGTGCAGGATGAAGAGTGTAATTGAAACAGAACCCACCACTCAATGCTTCTTGTGCGGCCGCTGAGGGCCATTGGAAAAGCATCATATATTCGGCGGGGCAAACAGGAAGTGGTCAGAAAAGTATGGCCTGACCGTCCACCTGTGCAAAACCTGCCACACGGACAACAGGAAAGGGGTGCATGCGGATGCGAAAAAGGCGGAGGAGCTGCATAAAATCGGGCAGGCCGCATTTGAGCGGACACACACAAGACAGGAATTTTTTAATATATTTGGGCGCTATTATCTTGACGAAGAGAATGAGCAGGAGGAAAGCGTATCCGGGCCGGAAGCAGATGGATTCCGTTTCCTCGCGGACGATGAGATGTGAGGAACTGCTTGGAAGGACCATACGCTTCCGGGACCGGATACAGTGCTGGGAGTGCGATGAGCCGGATCCATATGAGATATGCCCGGATATAGACAACCCGGACAACTGCCCGAAAAAGGACTACAAGCTTAAGATTGAGAAAATATCCTTAAGCCGGGTAAGAGGGGAAATCATTTACACGATTAACGATGACTATGAATTCCCTGCCGGGGACTTTTGGAAGGTGGTAAGGATTGGAGGAGCAGGATGATACAGCAGAGGCTATGAAAACCGCTATGTCCATAGAGAGCATGCCGGCAGAGGCCGGACCGGCGGAATACATCGGAAAGGAACGGTCGGGAGACCGGACCTACCTGCTGTACAGGGACAAGCAGGGGATGTACTGGTATAAGACAGTCTTTAAGACCATGGCCGGCTACATATCAGAATATGAGTACATTTTTGGACCGAAGAAGAACAGGAGGAGAAGATGAACAGAGTCATATTGATGGGAAGGCTGACCAGGGATCCGGATATAAGGTACACTCAGGGAGAACGCTCCATGGCCATTGCAAGGTACACCCTTGCGGTGGACAGGAGGGGTCGCAGGAACCAGGACAGCGCTTCAGACCAGCAGACAGCCGATTTTATCAATTGTGTCGCGTTTGACCGGGCCGCCGAGTTTGCCGAGAAGTATTTCCGCCAGGGAATGCGGGTGCTTGTATCGGGCAGGATACAGACGGGAAGCTATGTGAACCAGGAGGGCCGGAAGGTATACACAACGGAGATCATTCTGGATGATCAGGAGTTCGCGGACAGCAAGGGAGCGTCGGGCAGAGGCCCGGAACAGCGGCAGGTCCAGGGCACGGACATCGGGGATGGATTTATGAGCATTCCGGATGGCATAGAGGATGAGGGTCTGCCGTTCAGTTAGATAAAGAGGGAAAAAATGACAGTGAGTGAGCATATACGGGAATCGGGCGATGTGGAGCTGTCTGTAATGATTGCATTCTGCATTGTTGAGTATCTGCAGCAATCCGACATTATTAAGGCCATATCGGTAGATGATAAAAGAGAATTAATATTAGGCATATCCGATAATGTAATGGATTGGCTGGCAGGTGATTGGGAAAATAACACGGAGGAAAAACAATATGTTAAATAAAACAGAAAACAACAAGGTAAACATGATGGGTGAGATTGCTTCTGGATTTACCTTCAGCCACAAAGTGTTCGGAGAAGGATTTTATATGGTGGATGTGGCTGTCAACCGGCTCAGCGGACAGGTGGACATCATTCCATTGATGGTATCTGAAAACCTGATAGATGTGCATAAAGACTATACCGGCCATACTGTGGAGTACACAGGCCAGTTCCGCTCCTACAACCAGAGCGAAGGATTCAGAAGCCGGCTGAAGCTGTCTGTGTTTGTAAGAGAGATTCATCTGGATCTGCCCACTCCAACGGATTACACAAAAAATAACCAGATATTCCTGGACGGTTATATCTGCAAGCCGCCTGTCTACAGAAAAACCCCGCTTGGAAAGGAAATCGCGGACATCCTTCTGGCAGTAAACCGCCCATATGGTAAATCGGACTATATCCCCTGTATCTGCTGGGGCCGCAATGCACGCCGTGCATCCGGATTCGAGGTAGGAAACAGGATAGAGATATGGGGACGCGTACAAAGCCGCGAATACATCAAAAAACTCAGCGAGACAGAAACAGAGATACGCACTGCCTATGAAGTATCAGTGCTGAAACTGAAGGGAGGAGAAGGCAATGAAATGTGATATGTGTGATTGCTGCACATCCAAGACTGTCAAAATCAAAAACAGGAAAAATGGAACTGAGCTGAACATATGCCGGGGCTGCGCCGTGCAGAATGGCTTTATAAAAAAGCCGCCAGGCACCCACTGGGAATGCAAATATTGCGATTGCACCAGAGGGGTTCCGTGTGCAGACGAACCGGATTTTCTGGTATGCGCCCGGTGCGGAGCCGAGTGGGAAGATTGTAAGGTGTTGGTTGACGATGATAAGTATTAACTATTTTCGGATGGAGGAGCAGGTCATGGCAAGACCGATATTATTTAACAGCGACATGGTTCGGGCAATCCTGGAAGGGCGTAAGACAGTTACCAGGAGAGTGATTAAGCCGCAATTTGAAATGTCCTTAGAAGGAACAGAAAGTGAGTGTAGCCACGAAAAGGGATTCTGGGATATGGGAGGTAATGAGTGGGCTTGTCGTCAATGCGGCTATGGTGTAATACCGATGCGAGGAGGCTCCTGGATACACGCTCCATATGGCGCTGGTGACATTCTATATGTTCGGGAAACATGGGGATTTAATCCTTGTACAAGATGTGCAAATGCGTGTAATACTCCGGCGCCGGATACATATAAAGGAGCACCAGGATGCTTTGTATATCGCACAGACTACGGAACCACAGAAGATGATACGTTTCCGCCGTCAATGCATAAGTGGCACCCATCAATCCATATGCCAAAGGAAGCAGCTCGTATCTGGCTAAAAGTGACAGATGTGAGGGTGGAGAGGTTGCAGAAGATAACACTCGACCAAATAGAAAAGGAAGGGATTAAAACAGAACATCCTCATGTATTGAATGGGCAGGAACAACAATATGCATTTTCGCAACTATGGAATTCTACGGTTGATAAGTTAAATATTGACCGTTATGGTTGGACCGCCAATCCCTGGGTATGGGTAATAGAGTTTGAGCGGTGTAGTAAGCCGGAGGAGGCAGAGGGATGAAAAGAATGACAATAGAAAAGCCGACCGGAGAAATGAACATGGTAGAGCTGGCACATAATTGCATGTACGCAAAGGATGGGTGGGCATGGTACAGGGATTATGATTCGGACATGGATTTGCGGGACTTCATCCGCAGATTCAGCGAGGCAGAGGGGGTAAGCAAACTGCCGGAGGACAATGAAGCATTGGCTGATATCCTCATGGACGACCTGCAATATGGCATTAATGACCCAGATGGGCGCACCGCATTGGTATACCGCCTTATGTGGGCAATGGCAGACCTAAGGGAAGCACTTATGGACTATGAGAATACTGGTATGAATCCGAAGGAAATAGAAGGACTGAGACATAAGTGGATTCCAGTGAAGGAGCAGCTGCCGGAAAAACCGAAAGAAAATCCGATATATGACAACAAGCCGTTAGAGTTATATTTAGTGTCTGTCAAAAGTACAGACTGTGTGATTAGAGCATTTTGGAACGGAGCATCATTTACTGATGGGTGGGAAAAACTGGACGTGCTGGCCTGGATGCCATTGCCGGAGCCATATAAGGAGGCAGAGGGATGAAGTATGACAAAGAAAGATTTGAATGGTTGCCGTACGAAAAAAAGATGGGTTTGATAGAGAAGGAGTTAAGTCTGGAAACTCATAATGCGACAACTAGAGCGGATTTGCTCATGCTTTTGGATTGGGCATACAAAAAGATAAAGACAGATAAAAAAAGGATTGAAGATGGGATTGCTCATTGCTATATGACCGAACGTTTTGAATATACAGAAATGGAAGAAGGCTTATGTGCCGGATTAAGAACCATGGGTGGAGATGGAGAACCTTGCGAAACCTGCAAAGAGTGCCGCTTACAGTACCAATACGACGAAATGCATCAGGAGGCAGAGGAATGATAGATAGACAGGGAGCAATTGCGATATTGCAGGAACACATTAATACATACCGCTACCAAACCACAGATAAGGGATGGGAGCAAATGGTACGCACCGGAATTATCGAAAACACGATACCTGACAAGATAGGTTTTATAGCAGAGGCGGAGAAGCAGATACAGGCTTACGAGATGGCTATTAAGGCTCTGGAGAGCGGAGAGGCAGAGGCATTTGTGGACCGGTGTTACCTTGGCAGCCCATGTCCATACCAGATGCCGGTATGATAAAAGAGGGCAGCGATATTAACATTTGCTTAACATGAGCGTGTTTTACAGATTTTACATGTTTTTGTCAACCAAATCGTTAAGCTGGCATATCGGCTATACGGTGCAAGGACGAACGAGGGACCTTGTAAAAAATCTCTGGAGCAAAAACCAGATAGACAATAAAAAAGAGGGTGAGCTGATAACGCGCCGAGAAAGCAACGGGAGCGCCATGCCAAAGTTGGACGGCAGCCGGGGCCGTTGATTGGTCCAAAGCCAAAGCTGGGAGCCAGTACCGGCAAGTTTTTAATCGTAGTTTATAACACAGCAGCGCATACCGGGACCTGATTCGCAGGACCGAGACTGCGTAAAGATAGCTGGCATGGCTCTGGTGTATGCACAACCAGTAAGACCAGCAGCGGATGTGCCTATGGAGAGATAATGGAGGACCATACAGCCAGGGGGTCCAGTCTGGCGCACATCCACTAAATCGAAATTTTGCATAGAAAGGAAGTGACCCTTTGTGTTAAGTGCGGAAGAAGCAAAAAGGTTAAAGGCGAAACAGTTACGGTATAAAAAGCCGATTGTTAAAAATCTGAATTTATATAGCATCAAACAAGATTTGTGGGATATTCTGGAAGAATGCGAAAGTGTCAGATGGTACACAGATTCGGATGATGGGAGAGACTCTCTTATAAATGCGCTTGCTGGGGACGAAGATGAAGCCTATGAATTTAAAATGGCTTTTGGATATTTGTGCGCAGAGTGCGAGCAGATGCGAATGGACTTAGAGGAAGAGTGGGTGCCGAGCTGTTTTGACTTGTTCTTTGTGGCAATAGGCGCAGGGGAATCAGGCGGCGGCCTATTAGGCTGGGATTCATGGGAGCAGGATTATTTTGGCATTTCCTGCACAGATGCCTGGGCTGAGGATGAAGCAAGGAAAAAGCTGAAGCAAATGACAAAGGATGAACTTATTGCAGCGGCAAGGCAGAGTTTTAAAGTTTATCATGCTTATATTGGATTACGCAATAGGTATGATAGCCTTAAAGCAGCTATAGATATTCTCCGGGACCAGAATACAGGATACCTTCAGGCAGTAAAGGAAATTGAAAAGCTGTATGAGGCAGTAACCGCAAATGTGTATGCCCAACATAAATATAGCAAAGAATCCCAGGACTGGAAGCGGTACACGGATACGTTGCCGCAGGAAGCATGGATTTCTTAACTAAATAAATTAGCATTTAAGCGAGAAGAGGTGAAGAGTGAAAAATAAATTAAAGCAAAAACACCATTTAAGCAAACACAAATAGGGAGTCAAACGGCTCCCGAAAAAAAGTAATATTAAAAACAGCAACATTGACTGTCATCCTGTGACTAAATAAACCATGGTTTATACCAATGATAAGAGTCCGGGCTCAAAGTCCCACTTGTTTGTGCTTGAAAGGATGACGGCACATATAAACATACGGGGTCGAAACAAAGTTCGCCACTCCTCCTCCCGTGCTCTGTAGTGTATTGCTGTTTCAAGATTTATTATAAACAAATTAGAGGAGAGACACAACAAGCTTTTTCATGACTTATTTGTGCCTTGAGCGAAGCGAAAGGAATGGTGAAAAACATGAAAAACGGAGAAATTGGAGGAACGTGTATTGCCACAGATGAGAAAATAGCAGAAACGGATTACTGTCCTTGTATCCGTGAGGACGAGGACGACGAATACTGCCTTGGAAAAGAATGTGGATGGTATACGGATGTAGAAAATTAATATTAGCAGCCGACTGCTGAGTGTCGGAGAAAGAGGAATACATGATGAAATTAGCGGATACAGTAGAAGGAATGAATAGTGCAGATTACAAAAAGAGATTTATTGCAGAGTATCAGCAGCTAGTTATCAGATACAGAGGATTGGCTAATATGCTGAATAAATGGGACAGGGGAATAGAGCTTGGGTTTGTTCCTACTTGCCCTAGAAGCACATACAATATGCAGGTAAAAGCAATGACAGATTATATCGCGGTCCTTGAAGCCAGAGCAGTGATGGAAGGTATTGAACTGGATTTGAGTGCTGTTCTTTGAGACTAAGCTGATATCAGCAGTATTAACATTTAGCGGAGGTAAGAGATGTTTTTCTTGGAGAGAAAAGAAAGCTATGTAATGCCAAATATTTTAGGAAATTGCTCACAACCGGTACATACATATCGCTGGAAAGCGATAGCGAAAAGTGAGACAGAGCGGCCACTATTAGATATGATTAAGGATATGGATGTTGCAACGCACAGGATAGTATCTAATCAACCGAACTGATATTTAGGCGATTGCCGGAAAGGAAAAGTATATGACTGTAGAACAGATTGCCATTAGGCAGGAAGTAAGGCAGATGCTTAATGAAGCAGGAATCAATAAAAACACGTTAAAGGATATGGTTAAAGAGGTTCTACAAGAAGAACTTAAAAGGGCAATATTTCAAGCGCTGCATGAGACAAATACAAGTGATGCTATATCAAATAAAATTGAACAGTGCATAGATAAAAGCGCAAGAAGTATTGTCCGTGAAGAAATCAGAGACAGGGTAATGGGCACGTTCGGAAGAATGACGATTTCGGTGGATATTACGGACAAAGAGGGGCAGAGCGTTATAATACGCTAAATTAGCATTTTGAGGTGAAAGAGATGGTGAAAGTAATTAAGTATGGCCAGAAGCGCCGAGTAACATGCAATCACTGTGGAGCAGTATTGGAGTTTGACAATAATGATTTGGAAACTTATCAGGTAGACTGGAATGAATGGGAAAAACGTATTAAATGCCCAGCTTTCACTGAGACTGTAACTGTAAGATAACATTTAGCTTACACAGAGACAACGAGGGAATACATGGCTCCCCGGCAGAGGGGGAGCCGCCGAAGAAAAAACTCGGGGCATATATTGAACGAGGTGAGTTACAAATGGATGAAAATAAGTTAAAAGACGAATTGATAGCAAAGCTGTCGAACAATGTGGACACAACGGTATTGCAGATGATTGATACGGCCCTTGCATCCGTATTAAGCGACTACGAAGTGGCTAAACGCAATACACAGTTAAGCACAGGAGTACTGAGATTTCCTGAACTGGAAATATACATCGCAAAGCTGCGGTTTGATAATAAAGCAAAGAGCACTATTGACCAATACAGCAAATTCTTGGGAGATATGCTGTGCTATCTGGGAAAACCTGTGGACAAGATTCGGGACTTCGACATCATGAACTTCCTGAACTTTTATGCGGAGACAAATGGAATATCAGATAGCACCAAGAATCATAAGCGCCTGATAGCCAGCTCATTCTTTACGTTTTTACATAAGCGCGGATACATAATAAAAAACCCCATGGCCACGGTGGATACGATTAAGTATACAGCGCAGGTCCGGGAAGCATTGACGCAAAAGGAAGTGGAGCGTATGAGAGTTGCGTGCGGAGAAAACCTGCGGGATAATGTGGTGCTTGAGCTATTCCTGGCATCCGGATGCCGGGTATCAGAAGTAGCCGGCATGAGGGTGGAAAACATTAATATGAAGCAAAAGACAGTGATTGTACTGGGAAAAGGAAAAAAAGAGAGGCCTGTATTTTTCTCTGACCGTTTACTGGTTTACCTGGAAAAGTACCTGAATGGAAGGCGGGAGGGGCCGGTGGTAATCTCCGTCAAAGCTCCTCATCAGGGAATCAAGAAGAATGCCATAGAGAATATCATCAGGGAGATTTCAAAGCGGGCCGGGATTGAAAAGAGGGTATTTCCGCATCTTCTGCGCCATACATTTGCCACACATGCACTAAACAAGGGGATGCCGCTGGAATCCTTGTGCGACCTGATGGGCCACGCGTCCATCGAAACAACACGAATATATGCAAAAAACCATATGAGCAAGATACAGTATGAGTATGACCGGTATGCATCATAACCGGCAGAAGGAGTGGAGAATGAGAGAAACCGCAATGTATGACCTATACGACGAGGGAGAATATGCCGGACGATATCCAATAGCAGCTCTGGCCCTTATGCTGGGTATCAAGCACAGTCATACGATAGCCCATTATGCCAGGACCGGGAAGGCATATTGTAAACGATATCAGTTTGAGCGGGTGGATGAGCCGATAGATTCCGCCTTGGCAGAGGAATGGGATGAGGAGAGGCAGAAGTTTTTGAAAACGAGGAGGTGATGCCGGTGAAACAGACGGAAGCATTGGAGGAAGTGGCCAGGCTGGCCGCAAAGGAAGCTCTTAAGGAGCATGAGAAGCAACTCCGGAGGGAAAAGAGAATAAAGGTATTCCAGAACACCAAGAAGCTGATGGAGAATTATAACCGCATCTGTCAGAGCGTGGAGGAGGGAGTGGCAGAACTGTCCGACATGGATAATGGCGATGAACTGGAGGAGTTCACAGAGGAAGATATCTTTATCAACAGTATCCTCAAGAGCAAGCTCCGGAGTATTGTCATGATAGGACACATAGACAAGTGCTTGAAGCTCCTGGAGGATGAGGAGTGTCGGAAGAATACGCATGAGAAGTATCTGGCATTCAAGTATTTCTATCTGGATGGGATGACATACGAAAGTATTGCAGAGATTTACGGATATGGGGAGCGGACAGCCAGGCGGTGGATAACGGAACTTACGGGGATTCTTAGTGTATATCTCTTTGGGGCTGATGCCCTCATGCTGGATTAGATACTTGACAGGAGCGTGTCAAAATCGTGTCCTTGTCATGTCCGTTTGGATGATTTATAATTGTAATATGCAGAATTGGATGAAGCGGAAAGCTGATTGATTTTGCATCCTCCCCACAAATAACGGCCGCCAGGTGCCATACCCTGGTGGCTAATTAGAAGCTGACGTTCTCCTGCCTCTTCATAGCTTCGCAAATCGGATAGAGAGCAGCTCCCAGTTGATACCATACTGATGCAAGGTATCCGTAAGCCAACCGCGGCGTGAGTTGGAACATACCGGTGACGAGCCGGTATTGAGGCGAGGTAGAGCAGCCTGGCAGCTCAATGGCCTCATAAGCCATAGGTCGGCGGTTCAAATCCGTCCCTCGCTATTCAAACAGAAAACTTTGACATTATATCCTTTTTAGAAAACTCCGGGCTGGAAACAGTCTGGAGTTTTTTCGCAAAGAACGATTATGAAATGAGGTGAAACAATATGGCCAGGGCGCCGGATGAAAGAATTGAACAGGCAAAGGTCATGTACCTGTCCGGCCAGAAATTGGTTCAGATTGCAAGTCAACTAAATCTGCCGGAAGGGACAGTCAGAAGATGGAAATGCACTTACAAATGGGATAGCGAGCGTTCGGAAAAAAATAATGGGCGCTCGGAAAAAAAAGCGAACGTTCGGAACGAGAAAAAGAAGATGGTTTCGAAAGAGGTCAAACAAGTGATGGAAAATCCGGATTTGACCGATAAGCAGAGACTTTTTTGCTTGTACTATGTTCGTTGCTTTAACGCGACCAAAGCGTACCAGAAAGCCTACGAGGTTGATTATAATACAGCCGCATCAATTGGATACAGGCTGTTGGAAAATGATGGAGTGCGGGAGGAGGTCAACCGGCTCAAACAGAACCGTATGAATAGGGAGCTGTTGGACGAGTCAGACATTTTCCAGAGGTATATGGATATTGCATTTGCAGACATGACAGACTTCGTAGAATTTGGGCGCGAAAAAGTACCGGTTATGAGCATGTATGGTCCGGTAAAAATAAAGGACCCTGGCACTGGAGCGCAGGTTCCGCTGATGAAGGAGATTAATAGTGTTCGATTCCGGGAATCGTCCAAGGTGGATGGCACTCTGATAACAGAAGTTAAGCAAGGAAAAGATGGGGCCAGCATAAAGAGGGCGGACCCAATGAAGGCGCTTGAGTGGTTAACAGACCACATGAATATGGCTACAGAGGAACAGAAAGCAAGGATTTCGGCATTAAAGGCCAAAGTAGAGGATAAGAGTGACAAACCAATCAGAATCACTTTTACAAAAGCGAGTGAAAGCCATGGATGAGGAATGTAATGTCAAGTTTGCCTTAAATGACCATTTTTTTGATTTTGTTGATGATTGGGACCATAAAATATACCTTACCGTGGGAGGATACGGGAGCTCCAAGAGTTATCATGTCGCAGTAAAACTAATCAAGAAATTGCTGGAGGAGAAGCGGAAGGCCCTGGTAGTCCGGGAGGTATTTGATACCATACGGGATTCCTGCTATGACTTATTGACAGAAGTGGCAGAGGCTATGGGAGTGACGGATTACCTCACATTTACTACACATCCCATGCAAATACGATTTAGTAATGGTAGCATCATTATCTTCAAGGGAATGGATAAGCCTGCAAAATTGAAATCACTGAATGGTGTCAGCATTGTCTGGATTGAAGAGTGCTCTGAAGTTAAGTATGCTGGATTCAAGGAGATTCTGGGACGTCTCCGGCATCCTACGCAGAGTAACCACATCATTCTGTCCACGAATCCGGTCAGTAAGAGCAACTGGGTCTACAAGCATTTCTTTCAGGATAAGGCAACCGGCTATAAGGTGCTGGACGATGAGGAGTTGTACCAGAAACGGATCATGGTGGTGGGGAATACGTACTATCACCACAGCACTGTGGATGACAACTACTTTGTACCGGCGGATTACATCGAGCAGCTGGACGAGTTGCAGCAGCATGATCCAGACTTGTACCGGGTGGCCAGGAAAGGGCGCTTTGGTATTAACGGAAGGCTGGTGTTCCCGCAGTTTGAAGTACGTACCGAAAGAGAAATTGCTGAATGCATAAAGGGGATTACCAATCCGATTGAAAAGAACGGAATGGACTTTGGTTTCGTGACCTCCTACAATGCTGTGGTACGAATGATGATAGACCACGATAATAAAATTCTTTATCTGTATGACGAATATTATTCCAGAGATAAGACAGACCCGGAGATTGCGCAGGACATAGAGAAATGGAAGGGCATACTTATCAAGGCTGACTGCGCAGAACCAAAGGCAATCCGATATTACAAACAACAGGGATTCCGGATGAAGCCCTGCAAGAAGTTCCAGGGGTCCCGGAAGGTGTACACCAAAAAGGTCAAGCGGTTCAGGAGTATTGTATGCTCAGAGCGGTGTCAGAACATCATCAATGAACTGAAAGAATTGACATTTGCCGTGGATAAGGATGGGGAAATCATTGAGGATGAGTTTAATATAGATCCCCATACACTATCCGCTATCTGGTACGGACTGGATGATTATGAGGTATCAGACCTCAAGGGTAGTGGAATGAAAGTTATGAAATAGAGGTGATAAATAACATGGAACTTGAAGCGATAAAGAAACTGATCAAGAAACATATGGCAGGGCATGGAGACTTCCTAATGCGAGCAGAGACTGCGAAACGGTATTACCGAAACAAGACGGACATCTTGATGAAGCCGCTTAAAAAGAAGGAGTCAGACCCAGGGGAAAACCCGCTCCGTAATGCGGACAACCGGATCCCATTCAACTTCCATGGTCTCTTGGTGAACCAAAAGGCATCCTACATGTTTACGGCTCCTCCATTGTTCGACCTTGGGGACAAATCAGCCAATAAGGCCCTTACCGCGTTTCTGGGGGATAAATATGCAAAGACCTGTAAAGACCTATGTGTGGATGCCTCTAACGCATCGGTAGGATGGATACACCTATGGAAGGATAAGGCCTCAAATGGATATAAGTATGCAGTGGTTCCCCCGGAAGAAGTCATACCGGTATGGGGCAAGAGTCTGGAGAGAGAGTTAAAGGGCGTGCTCCGCTGTTATCATGATATCAATGATGAAGGAGAAGAACTGGATGTATATGAATATTGGAACGACAGGGAATGCCAGGCTTATGCAGTACGGGCTGGAAGCAGTGTGGATGATGGACTGATGCCATACCACTCCTTCACATTGATTGACGCGGATGGTAATTCCAATCTGGTCAGCCAATTTCCTCACGACATTGGAGAGGTGCCATTTTTCCCATTCTTCAATAATAACACAGGGACAGGCGATCTGGACGATATCAAGCCCCTGATTGATGTATACTGCGGGGTATTCAGCGGTTTTGTTAATGACCTGGAAGATATTCAGGAAGTCATTTTTGTTCTTACGAATTACGGCGGGGAAGATTTAGGACAGTTCCTGCGGGAGCTTAAGGACTACAAGGCAATTCAAATCGAAAGCGAAGGGACGGAAGATAAGTCAGGTGTATCCACGCTGACCATAGAACTTCCAGTGGAAGCACGAAAGGAATTGCTGACAACGACCCGGAAATGCATTTTTGAGCAGGGGCAGGGCATAGACCCGGACCCTCAGAACTTTGGGAACAGTTCAGGCGTGGCCCTGGGCTTTTTGTATTCCCTACTGGAACTCAAGGCGGGGCTTATGGAGACGGAATTTAAGATAGGTTTTGGCCGGTTCATCCGTTGTGCCTGCCGGGTAATGGGCATACCAATCAAGGATGACACCATCATCCAGACTTGGACCAGGACCAGTGTCAAGAACGACCTGGAGGAGGCACAGATTGCGTCCCAGAGCAAGGGTGTGATTGCGGATGAGGATATTGTGCGCAAACATCCGTGGGTGGAGGATTTTGAACGGAGTTGGAAGGTATTCCAAAAACAGGAGGAAGATGGCAAAAAAGAAATATCCGATATGTTTCCGCAAAAGTCTCCGGATGGCGAATGGCAGGGCGGTGATGAGTGATGGATTATTGGGAAAAGCGGCAGCTTGAGACCTATAAGGCCGGCGAAATGAAGGTAAACCAGTATTTCACTAAGCTGGAGAAGGCATTTAACCAGACAAGGCGCGAGTTGCAGAAAGCCATAGAATCATTCTACTTTCGGTACGCGGAAGAAAATGGGCTGTCCTATTCAGTGGCGCAAGTAAGGCTTAGTAAAGAAGAGCTGGGGGAACTGAAAGACTTTATAACACTTGCGATGGATAATATTGGGAAATATAACCAGACCGTCAACAACATGTCCATCAAGGCTAGGATTACACGATATCAGGCACTGGAAGCGCAGATTGATGCCTTATTACGCGAGTTGTATGCGATTGATTATCAGGCTACCGGAGAGAAAACGATGCAGGAGGTATACGCCGACAGCTATTATCGAACATGGTATAACATAGACCAGTACAAAGGTTTCCACGCGGCATTTGCTCAAATCAACCCTCTGGATGTGGAAGAATTGCTTAAATATCCGTTTAATGGCGCTAATTTCTCCGCGCGTATATGGAAACAGAAGGAATATTTGCAAACACAGTTGATGGAATCCCTTACAACTATGATGGTGCAGGGGAAGAATCCTCAAACGTTGGCATCAGATTTTGCTAAGAAAATGAACACGAAGAAGTTTGATGCCTACCGTTTACTGCACACAGAAAGTTCTTTCTTGATAAACGAAGCCACGCATGCCGGGTACAAGGAAGATGGCGTGGAGAAATACCAGATATTGGCGACATTGGACAGCAAGACATGCGATATCTGCGGGGACTTAGACGGAAAAGTGTATGAAGTGGAAAAGGCTATCACAGGGAAGAACATGCCACCATTCCATTGTTTCTGCCGGTGTACGGACGTACCGTACTATGATGATATGGACCTGACGGACATGGCCCGTGTGGCCAGGGAACCGGGAACCGGAAAGATTTATGATGTTCCGGCAGATATGACATATAAAGAGTGGAAAACGCGATTTATAAAGGAGGCATAGAACAAGATTGCATTCCGAAACCAAGAGACTTGAGATTTTCATTTCCAATGGATATACCTTGCAGGTAGATAATTCCTTTGAAGAAATGATGGCGATTC
>ERZ1036412.277-NODE-277-length-47579-cov-71.012499_pt1 | contig 47579 bp, 51 predicted proteins | sample MGYA00514218_ERZ1036412 | MGnify/ENA primary metagenome ERZ1036412 (study PRJEB33795, sample SAMN09464944) | human gut metagenome | host: Homo sapiens | place: USA: Stanford, California | collected 2016-11 | study: EMG produced TPA metagenomics assembly of the...
CTTGCAAATATCTATCTGAATGAGCTGGACAAGAAGTTTCGGGAAATCGCAGAACGCTTTGATAAACCGAGGTCCGCATATCAGACACCGGAATATCATACGGCAAGCAAAGAATTAAAAAGGCTGTCCTACTGGATTGACCATACCGATAATGAAGCGGAAAGACAAGAACTGATTGACCAGCATAAAGCGCAGAAGAAAGCTATGAGAAATCTGCCCTGCAAACCCGCCGACAATAAGAAATTTACTTTTGTCCGCTATGCGGACGACTGGCTGGCAGGTGTGTGCGGCACAAAAGCGGAATGTGAAGAATTAAAAACCGAAATCGCTGAATTTCTAAGCACAGAGTTGAAATTGACCTTGAGTGAAGAAAAGACGCTGATAACGCACAGCTCCGAAAAAGTCCGTTTCATTGGCTATGATATTTGCGTCCGCAGAAATCAGGAGGTCAAAGGTCACAGAATGAAAAACGGGACGTGGAGAAAATCCCGTACCCTGCACATGAAAGTTGCCCTTACTATTCCCCATACGGAAAAGATTGAGAAATTTATGTTTGCAAAGAAAGTCATTCGCCAAAAGGAGAATGGGGAGTTCCAGCCGATACACAGAGCCGGACTTCTCAACCTTGCGGATTATGAGATTGTGGAGCAGTACAATGCCGAAGCAAGAGGACTATGCAACTATTACAATCTGGCCTGTGACTATCACACGCTGGACTACTTCTGCTATCTCATGGAGTATAGCTGCTTAAAGACGATTGCCAACAAGCATAAAACCAGTATCCGCAAAATCATCCGCCAGCACAAAGACGGGAAAACGTGGTCTGTTCCTTATGAAACCAAAGCTGGGACAAAACGTGTACGCCCTGTTAAAATCGCAGATTGTAAGCGTGGCGAAGCGAGTGACATCATCTATCAGAGAAAGAAATTTAGCTGGAAAACCACTATCAGACAACGGCTTAATGCCAGAGTTTGTGAACTATGTGGGTGTAAAGAAGCCGACTTGTACGAGGTTCACGTTATACGGAACCTAAACGAGTTGGGGAATTCTGATTGGGAAACCGTGATGAAAAAGAAGCGGCGGAAAACACTTGTTGTTTGTAGCAAGTGCCATGAAAGAATACACAAACACTAATCAATACGTCAATTACTAATGGGGAGCCGGATACTTCGAGAGGAGTAAGTCCGGTTCCGAGGGAGGGTGTAGGAAACCTGCCGCCAACGGCGGCAAGACGCCTTTACCCTACCCTACGATTTTCTGGCAAGCCCGGAGATTGAGAACATCTTTGAAAACTCGGATTTCCTTGTGCTGCTCTCGCAGGCACAGGGCGACCGGCAGATTTTAGCCAAACAGCTTGGGATCAGCCCCCATCAGCTTTCCTATGTGACCCATACCAATTCCGGCGAAGGGCTGCTGTTCTTCGGAAACACCACCATCCCGTTTGTTGACCGCTTCCCGCAGAATACCGAGCTGTACGCCATTATGACCACCCGCCCGGAGGACAAAAAACAGGAAATGAACCGGGCATAACACACTTCGGGCCATGCTGGCCCGAGGTTTGGAAAGGAGGGATACATCATCGGAAAGAAACCGGACAAACGGAATTTTCAGAGGCCGGGGCCGACGGAGAATACCGGGGGCAATCGCCCCGCACCGTCCCGACGCCTGCGGTTTGAGGACGAGGATACCGGACAGGACAGCCCTTCGGGCCACAATGGCCCGAAGTCCAAAAGCGGCAAGTTTCAAGAGGACAGCCGCAAAAGCCGTCCCTCTGACCGCATGAGGCAGGAGGATGAAGCGGGCGGGCCGCAGGATACCGGCAAGGCACAGGAGCCGGAGGGCTCCGCCGAGAAGGCCGGGAGTAAAAAAGACAAGTACCAGAAGGCACAGGCCAAAGCGGAGCGCGCCGGGGAAAAGCTGGGAAAGGCTCGGGAGAAGCTGGATAAGGTCGAGGCGAAACGGGCGGCGCAGAAGCCGCCGGGGCTTGCGAAGAAAGCTGTCCGGGGAGCCCGTACAGAAGCATGGTTCTATGTCCACAACAAAATCCACGAAGTTGAGCATGAAAATGTGGGTGTGGAAGGAGCCCATAAGTCGGAACTTGTGGCCGAGGCCGGAGCCCGGAAACTGACCCGGTATGCCAAACGCCGCTGGCAGGAACATCCGGCCCGGAAGGTGGCAAAGTGGGAACGGAAGGACATAAAAGCCCGGGCCAATGTGGATTTTCAGAAGATGGCCTCCGAGCACCCAGAGCTTGCCAGCAATCCGCTTTCCCGTGTGCAGCAGAAATGGAAACTGAAACGCCGGTATTCCAAAGAAGCAAAGGCAGCTGCAAAACAGGGCGCAAAGGCCGCAAAAAAAACCGCTGCCGCTTCGGGAACTGCGACCCGCCGGGCGGCACAGTTTGTGACCCGTCATCCCGTGGCGGTGCTGGTCCTGCTCCTGCTGTTGCTGCTCTGTTTTCTTGTGTCGGCGGTAAGCTCCATCTTCCCCACGCTTGGCAGCGGCCTTGCCAATGCGTTATCCAGCACCTCCTACGCCTCGGAGGATACGGACCTGCTGGGGGTAGACGAGGACTACACAGCGCTGGAAAACGAGCTGGCGCAGACGGTAGCGAACATCGAAAGCACCCATCCCGGCTATGACGAGTACCGCTATTCCGTGGACGAGATCGGCCATAACCCCTATGAGCTGGCGTCCTATTTCTCGGCAAAGTACCATGTATATTTCCGGGAACAGGTGCAGGACGAGCTGCGGGAGATTTTCGAGGCACAGTATGAGCTGACCTTGACGGAGGAAGTCGAGATACGCTACCGCACCGAAACCAGCACCGACCCGGAGACAGGGGAAACCACCACCGAGGAAGTCCCCTATGAGTATTACATCTTAAATGTGACCCTCACAAACAAGACGCTGTCTGCCGTGATTCTGACGAGGCTTAACGAACAGCAGCGGGAAATCTACACCGTTATGCAGCAGCTCAAAGGCAACAAGCCCTATCTGTGGGAAGGGATTTACAACGGCGGCGAAGATACCGGCCCCAGCTATGAGATACCCGGCGAGGCGCTGGATGACCCGGCTTTTGCGGCGCTCATGGAAGAAGCCACAAAGTACATCGGCTGGCCCTATGTGTGGGGCGGCTCCAGCCCGTCCACCTCCTTTGACTGTTCGGGCTTTGTCTGCTGGGTGTACACGGCCAGCGGCGTCCACAACCTACCCCGTACCACGGCGCAGGGCATTTATAACCAGTGTGCCATCATTTCTCCCTCCGAGGCAAAGCCCGGCGACATTATCTTTTTCACGGGAACCTATGACAGCCCCGGCCCTGTGTCCCATGTGGGGATTTATGTGGGCGACGGGATGATGCTCCATTGTGGGTCGCCCATCCAATACGCAAACATCAATTCAAGCTACTGGCAAACACATTTCTATGCCTTCGGGCGTTTGTGAGCCAGAGGAAAGGAGTCCTTGCATGAACAAGATCGACAAGCTCGATAAGGAACTGGAAAAAGCCCGGGAGAAGGCTGCCGAGTGGCAGGCCAAAATCCAGGAGCTGGAAAAGCAGAAACAGGAGGAAGAAAACAGCCAGATCGTACAGGCGGTGCGCTCCCTCAAATTGACACCCGCTCAGCTTATGGCTTTTTTGAATGACCCCAAAAACAGCCTTACCGCTTCGGGCCATACTGACCCGAAGCCGGAGGCGCCCGAAAAGGAGGACACAGCCCATGAAGAAAACTAAATACCGCAGGCTGGCGGCGATGGCTGCCAGCCTTTTGTGTTGCCTGATCTTTACGGTCCCGGCCTATGCACAGAGCAGCGAGCCGCAGCCGGAGACAGCTCCCGCCCCGGCAGAAACCGAAGCAGAGCCGGAAACCCAGAACCCCTTTACCCCGGACGGGACGGGAACCGTGGTGGACAACGCCACCGACGAGGATGGAAAGGAGTTCTACACCATCACCACAGCAGACGAGAGCGTGTTTTATCTGGTGATCGACAAACAGAAAACCAGCGAGAACGTCTATTTCCTCAATACCGTTACCACAGACGACCTTCTTCCTCTTGCCGAACAGGGTAAGGAACCGCCCAAAGAAGTGACCCCGGAGCCAGAGCCAAAGCCCACCGAACCTGTGGAGGAAGTACCGGAACCCGAGCCGGAGAAAAAGGACAGCCCCCTTCTCTCTCTGCTCCTGATCGGTGCGGTGGTGCTGGCCGGCGGTGGGATTGGTTACTATTTCAAGATTTACAAGCCGAAGCATGAGGCCCCGGATTTGGAAGATGATTACTGCGAATATGAGGACGGGGAGCTGGAGGAGATCGCAGAGGAACCCGAGGACGAAGATACCCCGCCGTGGGAGGAAGATACGGAGGAATGAGAATGAATTTTACAAGCAGCCCTTTTGAACGAATAATGAAGGAAGTACCGCACCCCGGCTGGGACAATGACAACCCTTGTAAGGGATGCCGTTACTACAAGGAGTGCAAAGGAAAGAAAAAACAGTGCCGGAAGAAGTTCCGGGCGCTGATCGTGGAGCCTCGCCCTTCGGGCCATCGTGGCCCGAAGTCTTAAATGGACGCCCGGGAGCTGACCCGTGACGAGAAGAAAAAAATCCGCACTCTGGTCACGGGGATGTGCGCCAACTATGACCGGGAAAGCGGCCTGTGCCTTCCTCTTGACTGTGCCTGCTATATGCTGCACAAGTGCTGGACAGGGGCGTACTGCCGTTACTTCCGCGAGGCTGTCCTGCCCCTTGACCCGGAGCTTCAAGCGGCGCTGACAACGGAAGGCATCTCCCCGGAGCTGCGGGCCTGTGCGGTCTGCGGAAAGGCGTTTTTGCCCGAGGGGCGTCAAGCCTACTGTTCCGACGCCTGCAAGACCGAAGGGAACCGCCGGAAAAGCCGGGAACGCATGAGGAAAATGCGGGAGAAAAGGCCGGGCGGCTGTTACGATTTGCCGCCTCCAAAGGCTTGACATTCCGGGCTTTTTTGAGGGTGTTTCCGGGGTAGGAATATCTTATTACATTCCTCCCCGGTCTGCCCTCTTATTTCGTAACATCCAGCACTTCGGGTCATGTTAGCCCGAGGCACAGAAAGGAGGGATCTCTTGGAGACCGTACAAGGATATGTGATTTTGAAAGCTGCCACCTTTGAAACCGGACACGGCTTTGCGCTGGGGCATAATCCGGGAGCGCCGAGCCCCTTTGTGACCTGGCAGTTTACCGAGGGGGAAAACGGCCATCGGGATTACTACTGGGGCCGCTATGGAACCAGTCAGGCGTGGGCGCAGAGGGACTTTGACCGCCGGGTGGACGACTATCAGCAGCTTTACCATGCGGCGGTCAAGCATACCGAGCTGGGACCGGAGGGCGTTTACCGCTATTATTCCACCCAGCGACCCGTGGACATAGGCACCTACCCGAAGCCGCCGGATAACCAGCCTCTTTCCATCGTCAACTACGATGATGACAGGCGGTGTCCTGTGGCAGACGGCAGGCTGATGGCATGGGGCGAACTGACCTATGCAAAGCCGCTGACCGAAAAGCAGATGGAGGATTATGAACTGAAACCAGCACCGGGCAATCCTGACCGGGTGCGCCCATCCATTACCGCCCGGCTCAAAGAAGGAACCAGAGGGCAGGAACCCCCGAAGGAGCCCGGCCCGAAGCGGAGCCATAAAACCCGTGAGGAACGATAAAGGAGGATCGCCATGCACGAAAAAGACAACTATCTGAAAACCGCCGAGCTCTCCACGGAGCAGAACTGCAACATGATCGACGGCGTACCCAACAACACGCCCATCCAACCCACGCCCCCGGAGCTGGACGCAAAACCGCTTGATAAGGTAAAGGAACCCAAAGAGCGCCGGAAAGGCCGGGAGCTGGAACGCTGATGGAGAACCGCAAGCGGAATGTCCATCTGCACGTCATGGTAACGCCGGACGAGCTGGCAGCCATCCATGAACGGATGGCTGAGGCGGGCATTTCCAACGCCGGGGCTTATGTACGGAAAATGGCTCTGAATGGGTATATCCTGCACATCGACCTTGCGCCCGTAAAAGAGCTGATCTCTCTGCAACGGCGCTGTTCTAACAATCTCAATCAGGTTGCCATACACGCACATACCTATGGCGTATACCCGGAGGAAATCGACGGATTGAAGCGGGACTATGAAAAGCTGTGGGGCGAGGTGTCAAAGGTGCTGCGGGAGCTCTCCGAGCTGGTGGCAAAGTAAGACGAGGGCGGCAGGCTTCCGTTGCAGGGCTTGCCGCCCTGTTCTTTTTTTACCACTTCGGGCCAGTATGACCCGAAGGTTTGGGACAGGATTTACTAATCTTTCGCAACATTTATGTCCCCGGGCAGGCATGATAAAATAGAGGTAGAAAGGATAGATAAAGGAGGTTTTGAAGATGAAGATACTGCTGAAAATATTGATCGCTCCCTTTGCTTTAGCGTTGTCCCTTCTGGCGGCTCTGCTGGTGTTCCTGTTTGATATTTGTTCCGTCCTGCTGACGATTACCTCTGTGATTCTGGTGGTGCTGGGTATCGCTCTCTTTTTCACGCCGACGCCCATAGGAGGGATTGTATTTCTGTTTCTTGCCTTCCTTCTTTCGCCGTATGGACTGCAAGCGGCGGCGGGCTCCCTTCTTTGGGCGCTGGACGGAGGCAAATCCGCTCTGTACCGGTTTCTGGCAAGTTAAGCAGCCTCGGGCCATACTGGCCCGAAGTCGGGGCGGTCTGAATGGGCCGCCCTTTTCTCATGGAAAGGAGGGATGATTTCTGGCTACCACAACTTTGTTACAGCGCCATGCGGGCGAAGGCGAAACGATTGCTGAGGCTATCCGGGATTGTCTGGATTATGGCAAGGACCCGGAGAAAACAGAAAGCGGAAAGTATATCTCCGCTTATGAATGTGATCCGGCCACCGTGGCAGACGAGTTCCTTTTGGCAAAGGCCAGCTATGCCGCTATGACGGGCCGGGAACAGAAAAAAGAAAATGATGTGCTGTGCTATCAGATACGACAATCCTTCTATCCGGGCGAGATCACCCCGAAGGAGGCGAACCGTATCGGCTATGAGCTGGCTATGCGCTGGACAAAGGGGCGGCACGCTTTTATCGTTACCACGCACACCGATAAGCAGCACATCCATTGTCACATTTATTACAACTCCACCACCCTTGACTGCACCCGGAAATTCCGAAATTTTTGGGGCTCCAGCTTCGCCCTTCGGCGGCTCTCTGACAGGCTGTGCCTTGAAAACGGGCTGTCCATCGTGGAGAACCCGAAGCCCCGGAGCAAGGGTAAGTATCGGAATTATGGAGAATGGCAGAAAGAACGAAAAGGGCCGCTTTCCTATCAGGACAGGCTGCGCCTTGCCATTGATACTGCGCTGGCGGAACGCCCCGCCGATTTGGACGAATTTCTTGCCCTGATGAAACGGGCCGGATATGAAGTCAAGAAGGTTCGGGGAGGCGGTATCAGCTTCCGGCTAACCGGGCAGGGACAGGAACGCTTCACCCGTCTACGCGCCTCCACGCTGGGGGACGGCTACGACTTGCAAGATGTTCTGGCCGCCATTGAGGGCAAAGAAAAACGCCCCGGACATTCGGAGCGGAAAATCAGTCTGGCGGTGGATATTCAAGCAAAACTGGCTGCCGGTAAGGGACCGAGATATGAACGCTGGGCGAAGGTATTTAACATTAAGCAGATGGCCGCTGCCCTTGCCTATATACAGGACAATGGACTGACCGATTATGAGCAGTTGGCACAGAAAGCCACCGAGGCGGCAGACCGTTTCCATGCCATTTCCGAGCAGATCAAGCAGACGGAACAGGCCATGAAAACCAATGCCGGGCTAAAGGCCGCAACGGTTCAGTATGCCAAAACCCGTCCGGTCTTTGAGCAGTATAAGGCGACGAAGTATAGCCGGAAATTTCTTACGGAGCATGAAGCCGACCTTGAACTGTACCGGGCTGCACAAGCGGAAATGCGCTCTCTGTTGGGCGGGGCGAAGCTCCCCAAAATGGATGTGCTGAAGGTAGAAGGCCGTAAGCTCACAGCAAAGAAAAAACAACTCTATGGAGAATATCAAAAGGCACGACGGGATATGCAGGAAATCGTCACAATCAAGGCGAACATTGATACTCTGCTGGGCTACACCGAGCCGGGCAGAAAGCATGAAAAGGAGCGTTGAGATTATGAAAATAAGGAGCAAAGCGACGCTGACACTTCGGGCCATGTTGGCCCGAAGATACGGGTTTGGGGCGAGCCCCAACAAGCCGCCTTTGTGCCACTTGTGGCCACAGAGGCATTGCTTGCCACTTAGCGGCAGCCCCTAAAATGGCGCAAAAAAACAGAGGCCCTTATTCTGGAACCTCCGTTTCTCTGGCTTTCTTAATACCCTCGGCTGTGGCTTCTATCACGACAAGCTCTTTTTCATTCATGGAGTTTAGCAGCACATCAATTTGCTTTCTGCAAGAGCTTGATCTTGCCCCTCCGTCCGCATGAATAAACTGGTCAACTGAAACGTCAAACATGGTAATGAGTTTAACAAAAAGGTCGAAGCTGGGATACTGACCTTTGTTCTCAATATTCATAATGGTACGGGAGTCACGGTCTACTAATTCCGCAACATAGGCTTGTGTCCAGCCCTTTTCTTCTCTGGCTCGTTTGAGAGCCGCCCCGAGGCCGTGAAAGTCAAACCTTCTTTCATCTTGGTTCATTCTCATATCACCCTATATCATTGTACATTTCGGGTTGAATTATGAGAATGTAATGAAATTTGATGTGAGGTAGTATTTTATTTCTTGTTTTCGTCTGTCTATTATAAGTTAATATATTTCTATTGGAATAACAACTTCCACGCTTAATCCGTGCGGGGCAGTATCAGAAAATTGAATTGTGCCTTGATGTATTTTCACAATCTGCCGCACGATTTTAAGACCCAGCCCATGCTCGATTTCTCCCGTTTGCTTTTGCGTACTGGAAATATCTTTGTCGTTATTCAATGTGTTTAGTTGCGGCTCACTTATTCCACAGCCATTGTCTATTACAGAAAAGGTACATGTTCTATCACAGCTTCCTACTGATACTTGTATCCTACACCCGTTTGGATTATGGACAATACAATTCCTGATTAAATTGCATAACATCCGGTTTAGTAAGGATTGATCGCCAATAATAGTGATAGCTTTTCCGGGATTATCTTCTGATAGCTCTAATTCATATTTGTCTGATAGGCCATCATTCAAAACTTCACTTACGGCTTGCCTCGCCAATTCTACCGGGACAAGTGTTTGCTTTTGCATAGGCTGCATGGAATATTCCAGTTTTGTAGTCAAATTCAAATTCTCAACTAAATTCTTTAGTTTTTCGCTATGTTTGCGGATAATTTCAGCTTGCTTTCTGGTGGTTTCCGGCAAAGAAGAAGTTTCTTCAATTTCGCTGGCATACCCTAAAATCATAGAAAGCGGCGTGCGTATATCGTGAGAAATACCCCTGATCCATTCGGCGCGGGTGTTATCTTTTTTTAGTAAGTAATCACCGGCTTTATTCAAACCGGCATTGATTTCTGCTAACTCCCCGTTTTCTTCCAGATGAACGGGATGCCCGGATGAAAGATGTCGTATGCCATTCAAAATCGGCTCCATAGCTTTTTCTATCCGGTGGGCATTTCGGACAAATAGATACAACATTAACAAAACATTGATACAGACAGCAGCTAAAAATCCAAACGCTATCGGCCGAACATATTGACTTATGATGGAAGTGTAGTAATTCGTTACATATCCCTGCGGGAAACCAACAACTAAAAGGCTGTCTTGTCGATTCCAAATATTAACTGGATAACTGTTAAGATACCAACGGCTGAACATAGCAACGTCCGTTGTGGAATAGTGGCGCGGCAATTCTTCCGGCACATTCATTTCCCAAATTATGTTTCCATTTTCATCCAAAATCATGGCCCATGCGCAAGCATTGTTTAACATGTCCTCTGCCTGTATATCGGCATTGAATTGCCCGTTAGTTTCTGTGATATGATTTGAAAAATCTTCAATCGGGAAATTTGAGTTTTTTACATTCCCTAAATAGGCGGCTGCAAAGAAAGAGGCTACTAACAAAATATTGACGAATAGAAAGAGAATGATGATACTGACTATTGAAAATATATAGCGGCGAAAAAATCTCTCTGATTTGTTCATGTTTGCACCCCCTTAATATTCAGACGATACCCAATTCCTTTAATTGTTACAAGCGCAACTGGTTTTGAAGGATTTTCCTCGATTTTTTCTCTTAAATGTCGGATATGAGTTGCTAATGTACTTTCGTATCCTTGCCAGAAATCACCGCATATTGCTTGACATAATGCGCCTGTGGTAACGATCCTGCCTTGATTTTCATACAGTTTTTCAAAAAGTTGAAACTCTTTGGCTGTCAGCGAAATATTTTCTCCGCTTCTCTGGACGATTGCTTTTTCCAGATCAACCGTAGCAGCGTCAAAGAACACTTTTCGCTCTTTCTCCGGGTAAACGCGTTTCAATATAGCCTGTACTCGAAATAGTAATTCTTTTGGTAAGAATGGTTTTAACAGATAGTCGTCTGCACCATTTTCAAAGCCTACAAATTTATCTTCGGCCTCGCCACGAGCTGTTAGCATTAAGACAGGAATTTTGCTGGTCTTTCGTAGTTCTTTTAATGCAGCAAACCCATCCATACCAGGCATCATAACATCGAGTATCATCATATCTGGTTCTTGTTCCTCACACATTTTTAAGGCTGCCTCGCCAGACGAAGCCGTCAATACTTGTGTAAATCCTGCTCTTGTAAAAATAGATTTTACCATCTCCAACAAATCTGTTTCATCATCAACTACAAGGATTCTTTTATCGTTCATAAGGCACCACCTTTTATTTGTTGCTCTTATTATACCTCAAGATAGGTAAAATGCCTATTCTGACCTTGAAATCTCAAAGTAAACTCAAGGTTGGCTCAATGTTATCTCAAAGTTGATATGTTATGCTGAGTACACAAACAAAAAAGGAGGCATAAGTGATGAACGATTACATTATTGAAACACATAATCTGACAAAAAAGTATGGAAGTCAGGCCAGTGTTTCCCATCTGAATATTCATGTGAAAAAGGGACGTATCTACGGGCTATTGGGACGCAACGGTGCAGGTAAGACCACGACCATGCGGATGTTGCTGGGACTGACGGCTCCCACGTCTGGCGAGGTAACGATATTTGGAAAGCCCTTTCAGGGCAACGAAAAGAATATCCTGCCCCGTATAGGCTGTCTGATTGAGTCGCCGGGCTTTTACCCCAATTTGACAGGAACGGAAAACCTAAAAATCTTTGCTGAACTTCGAGGATTAAGGAGCCCCCAATATATCAAAAATGCATTGGAACTTGTTAATCTACCTTACCGGGACAAGAAGTTGTTTTCCCAATATTCTCTTGGTATGAAGCAGCGGTTGGCGATTGCTCTGGCCGTCATGCATAACCCGGAACTTTTGATTTTGGACGAACCGATTAACGGCCTCGACCCCATCGGCATTGCGGAAGTGCGAGATTTTATCCGAGAATTGTGTGATACCAGCGGTAAAACCATTTTAATTTCCAGTCATATTCTTTCGGAAATCTCTCTGCTTGCAGACGATGTGGGAATTATTGACCACGGCAAGTTGCTAGAAGAAGAAAGTCTGAAAGAATTGGAGGCGAAAAACGCCAAGTTCATCCACTTCTGCGTATCGGATGCACAAAAAGCTGCGAAAATTATTGCTGCAACATTTCACAGCAAAGATTTTCGCCTTACAGATGCCAATAATCTGTATCTCTACGATATGACTCTGCCAGTGGAAAGGATTAACCGTTCTTTTGTCGAATCAGGAATTGAGATTCAAGAAGTCCATCTTTGTGAGGATACTTTAGAGGACTACTTCAAAAAGATAACAGGGGGTGAGGGGATTGCTTAACTTGATTCGGTGCGAGTTTTGGAAACTGAAAAGAAAAATGTTCGTGCAGTTGGTATTGGCGGCATCTTTTCTGTTTCCAATCCCGCTAACTGCCATTATCTATTATCTGAACACGGCGCAGAACAAATACGCTACAAAAGCAGCAGCTTTTGACGCCCTGTGGCAATCCGTAATCGGTTTTGGTATGTTGCTACTTCTTCCCTGCATTTTAGGAATTGTTGCAGCACTCCTCTTTTTTATGGAGCGAGATAACGACACCTTTAAGAACCTACGGACAATTCCGATAACAAGTTCACAGATGGTTATCGCAAAGTGCATTGTTTTATTATTGCTTAGTATTGCGTTTTGTATATCTTCGACTGTGGCCTCTATCCTTTGCGGTTTTGTCTTTTTCGGAGTGACCGATATTTTGTTTAAGGTATTGTTTTCCGCTGTTTACGGATTATTGATTGCGATTAGTGCATTACCGCTGATATTGCTGATTGTATTTTTCAGCAGATCCTATATTTTTTCCATTATGCTTTGTGTGTTTTATAGTGTATTCAACCTGCTCTCAACATTTTCTATGACAGCACTTCCAAAATGGCTTGTACTTACTCTGTCTACACCGAGCATTATGTTGTGGGGAACCCAGCAAATGTCTTCTCGTACTGCTATAAACGACACAGAGGATTTGCAGAACTTCATTCAAATGGGATTGATACCTTCTACTCCTCAACTAATTATAACTTTGGGGGTAATTGGGGCTGTTTCACTTCTTCTGGCGGTCTATCTTTATAAGAAAAGGAGTGAGTGAAATGGTAACAATTATAAAAACCGAGTTTATGAAGCTGAAAAGATATTTTATTGTCTGGATTGGCGTGTCCCTCATGCTTCTTACAGTTCTGCTAACCTTGTTTACTACAATGGCCGATGACGGAATGGTATGGGACTACCAATTTCTTTTTGAACAGGTAGTTAAACATTTTGTAACAATGATTTTCCCAATGTGTATCACGCTGATTAGTGGGTATATGATTTCCCGTGAATATACAGACGACACATTAAAAAATATTGAAACATTACCCATTTCATTTAGGAAACTTCTGGCGGGTAAATTGATTGTTTCTGCAATTCTGTCGTTTTTCTTAGGAATTGTGTGCTTTGCTTTCACAGTCGTTGCAAATTTTATCATGGGATATGATGGATTTGCTTTGATTCCTGCGCTTACAGGATTGGTGCAAATGGCATTGTTAGGATTCTTCCTTTACTTGACAATGCTGCCCATTATTGTTCTGACAAGCAGATATAAAGGGAGTTTCCTTGTAGGGGTTATCGTCGCTTTTGTATATGGGTTTATAGGAATGTTTGCAAATGGGACTTTACAATCTATATATCCTGTCTCCGCTGCGCTTGGTTTAATCAATTATCGAGCTGGCGCAGAAGGAGTTATGTGGAATAAAGGACTGTGTTTTATTAGCATTCTGATTATGTGTGCTATTGGAATTGCTTTGATGTTTGTAAAACAGAAACCAGAAAAGAGAGAAGCTAAAAAAACACAGCACACAGCACCTAAAAAGGGCTGGTAAAAGAAAGAGAGGTAACCTTTATGAGTTCTAAGAAAAAAATAGGAATTGTGATTGTCGTTGCTGTACTAGCAATTACTTTTATGACTGTAGCTTTTCTCACTACGCAAACCAATACAGACTACTATACGCAGATTGATAACCGATGGGTAACAGATATTGCACCGCATGGTGCGATGAACTATAAATACACATTGGTTGCTTATGATGAAAGTGGTAATGCGAAAGACGTTACTTTTGAAACAAGCAAAGTTCTCACAGATGGTGCGTATCTGTGCTTGAAAGTGGCTCCCATCAGAGGGGTTGTAACATGGGCTGAAATGCAGTTTGATGAATTACCTTCTTCTGTTCAAGAAAAATATAAAGAATAACCCCGCAGGACAATAAAGGTGCCTGTAATGAAATATATTTAGATCAGCTGCCACACGACGGCAAAAGAAAAAAAGCCGTCGTACAGCAGCCCTTTTGACACGCCCATACGACCAGCGGCGGCTTTGATTTTCAGAGCCGCCGTTTTTTTCGTTTATCCTAAACCAACGACGACCTAACACCGTGTAAATCCACGGCGGCATATAAGGAGGATTGCCGCCGTGTCTATTTTTGCCTCTTTTCATAGTACCCATGACCTACATCAATTAAAAAAAGCATAGTGCCCCCTCCGGGTTATTCCGGCTATGTATGCGAAATTTGTTGGAACCTTAACTATTATGTCATTTCATGCGTTCGTGCGGCTTCATGCCGCCCGGGCGCTTTTATGTTCTTATGGGGCTGCTTCGGGTCATGTTGGCCCGAAGTCATTCCCCGGTGCCGCTCCCCGCCGCCTTCGTTTCGGTCACTCGTCAACCAACAACCGAAACGGAGGTCAATATGGCTATTATCAATTTGCGGGACTATTACCCATTCTATACATCGGATTGCTTCATGGAAGTATCGGAAGAAGTTGCAGAAATGTTCAAAGAGTTTGATCGTAAAGAGGCTGCGTACCGGCTGCGTACATACCGCCACAAAGCCTACTATTCCCTTGATCGGGATGACGGGCTGGAGCATGAAGCTGTCTTTGTTGCCTTATCTCCCCATGAACTGTATGAGCGGAAAGTGACCATGCAGGAGCTTCACGCAGCGATTGCCAGTCTGCCGGACAAACAGGCAAAACGGATTTACGCTCATTTCATTCTCGGCATGACCAAACAGGACATTGCCCGGGCAGAGGGCGTCCATGAAAAAGTGGTTCGTGTCGCAATCGAGCGAGGTCTTCGGCGCTTAGAAAAAATTTTGAAAAATTCTTTGTAATGCGTACCGATTTAGGCCGGAAAATGAAATGGCTTATGAGAGGCAAAACACTTCGGGTCACAATGGCCCGAGGTTCAGACAAGCCTCATGCAGATTGAAAATTGAATAAAAAGACACCCGGATACGAAGGGGAACGCGCTGTGTGACAGACCCGCCATGACCTCGGATTTCAGAGAATACAGTCTTTGTAAAACTGAGCGAGCGAACAGGTCCATGCCATAGGTGGGGCAAGGCTGGCTCCACCGGAACAGGCGCAGGCCCCGGATACTTGCGTTTAGTCACAGTCCGAGCGTTGAAGCGGTCTTGCAAGCCGTGAGCCGTCGCAGGCAATGAGAACGCCTTGCCATCAGAATGGGGAGAGTTGAAATACTATGGGGCATGAAGCCTATGCCCGTCCGGTGTGTCTGAAATGAAGTGAAAACCTATGGGGAGCCCCCGGCAATGCTGTCTGATGATAGGCCAACCGATCCGGCGTGGCTCCCCATCTTTTCAAAAAAGGAGCACTTTATGGGAAATGCGTTTGGAATGATCCCCGGCTTGGAACCGGACGAATGGAGCAATGACGCCTGCCGTGGTTATGTCATTATGGCAATGGAGAACTGCGGATTTTCAAAGAAGGATATACGGCGTGTTGTGGGGCAGCTTTATGAAGTATTTGACCTCAACAGCGTGGAGGACGCCAAAGAAAAGTACCATTCCAGTCCTTACTGACCTCGGGCCACATCGACCCGAAGTGGAGAAAGCTCAAAGGGCGGCACCTGCTGGGTGCCGTCTTTTGACATTTCCCCACGGGACAAGTGGGAAAGGCTGGCATATACACGCACTTTCGCAAAGGAGGTTTTCAATGACGCAAGCTGTCACTTATGAACGAGAAACAAAGTCTGTCGCATTTCAAGGGAAGATCATTGTGCTGGAAAGCCTCACGCCGGTACTTCCCCCGAAGGAGAAAGAACAGCGCAAAAAAGAAATTGAGCGTTGTCTTTACGAGGTGTTCAGCAAATATGGAGACAGGTTTCTCTAATCATTCGCAACATTGTTGTCCGGGGCTGCTGATGGTATAATATAGTTGTAAGGTTGGTAGCTCCATTCCAACAAGGAAAGGAGCCCAATATGGAATTTATCAGAGAAGATTGTATTTACGCAAGACAGTCAGTAGACCGCAAGGACAGTATCAGCATTGAAAGTCAGATAGACTTTTGCAAGTATGAATTGAAAGGTGGGAGCTGCCGGGTATTCAAGGACAAAGGCTATTCCGGTAAGAACACGGACAGGCCGGAGTTTCAAAAGCTGCTGGGCGAGATCCGCAAGGGAAAGGTTCGGCGGGTCATCGTGTACAAGCTGGACCGTATAAGCCGCTCTATTCTGGACTTTGCAACGATGATGGAGCTGTTTCAAGAGTACGATGTGGAGTTTGTATCCTCCACGGAAAAGTTTGATACTTCGACCCCGATGGGCCGGGCCATGCTGAATATCTGCATTGTATTCGCCCAGCTTGAACGTGAGACAATTCAGAAGCGTGTCACAGACGCCTACTATTCACGGTGCCTGAAAGGCTTTCACATGAGCGGACAGGCACCATACGGTTATCAGTTAGAGCCTACTGTGGTAGAGGGTATCCGCACAAAGAAAATGGTTGCCGACCCCGTAGCCGCCGACCATGTTCGGCTGATGTTTGAAATGTACGCTGAACCGGAAACCTCCTTCGGAGATATTACCCGATACTTCGAGGAACATGACATAAAAATTTATGGCAAATCCATGTTCCGTACATTTCTTTCCCAGCTTTTAAGAAACCCCGTTTACGCACAGGCCGATTTGGAGCTGTACGAATTTTTCAAGAGCCAGGGCGCAGCGATTGTCAATGACGCTTCCGACTTTGCCGGAACAAACGGCTGCTATCTCTATCAGGGGCGGGATGTGAAGGAGGACAAGGACAGGTGCTTAAAAGACCAGATACTTGTTATCGCTCCCCATGAAGCACTCATTTCCTCTGACACATGGCTGAAATGCCGGAAAAAACTTATGGCAAATACCACCTTCCAGCAGGGACGGAAACCGAAAAATACTTGGCTGGCCGGAAAAATCAAATGCGGGCATTGTGGGTATGCTCTGAAAGCCACCCATGTACCAAACAGCACCGGATATTTCCGCTGTACCAAACGGACGGAAAACAAAGGCTGCCCGGGCTGCGGGAAAATCCGTAAAGAAGAATTTGAGCAATTCATTTTCTCGGCCATGCAGGAGAAGTTCAAAGACTTTCAGATACTCCACGGCAGGGAGGAAAAAGTCAATCCGAAACTGACCGCCTATCAAGTGGAGCTGGCACAGGTGGAGGCAGAAATTGAAAAGCTGCTGGATACGCTGACCGGAGCCAATGCGACCTTGCTTGCCTACGCTAACAAAAAAATTGAAGAACTGGACACCCAACGCCAGACCATTTCAAAGGCAATCGCTGAATTGAGCGTTGAAACCATATCTCCCCAGCAGATAAAGAAGTTATCCTATTATCTCGACAACTGGGACAGCATAGATTTTGACGACAAAAGAAAAGCCGCCGATGGTTTGATCTCTACGATCAAGGCCACCAGCGACCATGTTCAGATAGAGTGGAAAATCTGACATTTCCGCTCTATCGCCTCTCATTTCTATTTTATCTTGTTTGTACCCCTTGTACACCGATGTTTGCAATATTTTGGAGATGTCCAACAACTTACAACAGCAGTTGAAGGGAAAGTTTGGGAGGTGCTTGTTGAAAACCAGCAGGCTAACAAGATCGCACAAGATTATATGGTTAGTAATATGCACCATACTTCGCAAGGCGCTATATTGCGTATTATTTCAGACCACAAGCCCTTTCAGCAAGCGAAAGCAATTACGCCCACTTTGGAGGATGCGTATTTGTTCCACACAGGAGAAAGAGGCGGTGAATTATGAAATTTGAACTGTATAAAATTTTTAAAAAGAAGATTGTTTTAATTTTTATTGGTATAGGGTTATTATGGCTTTCCATTTCTATATTACTTCCAGTCTTGCAATACAGAACATTTACTGAACAAATGGAGCCTTTGACTGGAATAGAGGCTATTCATTATGATCGGGATATGCAAAATTTGTATGCTGGACAATATACAGCAGATGAATTTGCACCATTGTATGCGGAATATAAAAAAATATATAATAACCCAGACTATCGGCGTTCAAACAATGGGGATGGACATTCCTTTTCTCTATCGGATCGAAACACTACTCCACTAACCGATGAAGCTTATTATAAATATCTTAATCGGTATGGAGTGATTGCTAAAATCGGCAATCGTGCAAACGCATTACCTTTGTATATAGAAGATGCAAAAATATCTGGAAGTGTGGCAGAATTTTATGAGGGTTCAATCGTTCAGTCATCGGCGAAGGATAATCTTGTACCTCCTGCTGATTTAGAAAATCCTATTGTCCAAAAAGTATTAGGAATGTATGATAACTTGAACACTTCCTTTTATGGCGAATATCCCGATGGCTGGGAGTCGTTTTTTAATACCGTTCCTATATTTTTTCAATACATTGTGGGGTTAATCATTCTTATTGGAGTTTCCCCTATATTTGCCGAGGAAAGACATTCTGGCTCTGACAAAGTGTTACTGACAACACAATACGGAAAAAGCAAGTTAATCCGAGACAAAATTGCGGCTTGCTTCCTATTTGCAACATTTGTTTTTGTCCTTTTTTTTGCTTGTTCTTTATTTGTGTGTATAGCGGCATATGGAACATCCGGCCTAAAGGCCAGTATTCAATTAGTCGCACATTGTACTTTGTCCCCATATAACCTTTCTATTGGCGGTGCACTCATTTTATGGGGACTGTTAGGATGGGGAGCTGCTTTGGTGACTGCAACTGGAGCATTGCTAATTTCAGCGGCTAGTCCAAATGCTTTTGTGGCGTTTATTCCCTCACTTGTTGGATATATAGTGCCGGTAGTAAGTTTTGCAGAACTGTCCCCTACAATACACCGATTTATGCAACTACTACCGATAAATATAATTGGAGCCATAGATCGCCTTTTTAGTATGTCTGATTTCTATAATATTTTTGGTTTACTGGTAGAGAAAAAGATTGTTTGTGTAATTGTATGGGTCATTCTTATTGTACTTTGCGTTGTTTTTCTTCTTATCTCTTTAGAAGCAAAAAAGCATCAAATTGATTAAGACTCCTTTTGGACATAGTGAGTCTGTTGACAAAGCGCCTGTTCATTTATTACACGCTGCATTTTCCTAATTAAAAAGCGCATTGCGTGAAAAGCCCGGCAAAAAATGAAATGATATAATTTGAACATCAAATATAGGAGGTGCCGCAATGCACGCATATGAAGCAATCGAACAATCCTTGACTTTTATCGAGGAACACCTGACAAAAGAAATTTCAACGGAAGAACTGGCAAATACTGTCGGTCTGTCCCCCTTTTATTTTCAGCGCTTGTTCAAGCGGCTGGTAAATAAACCGGTTCAGGAATATGTGAAACTCCGCCGTCTGGCAAAGGCTATTGAAAATCTGAAAAGTACCGAACAGAGGATTCTTGACGTTGCCTTGGACTATGGCTTTTCAAGCCATGCGAATTTTTCACGGGCTTTCAAGGAAACGTATGGGATTACGCCTGAAAACTACAGGAAGGATTTACCAATGCTCAATACATTTGACAAGCCGGAAGTTTCCATGAATTATGTTTTAGTAGACGAAGGGGTTCCGCTGGTGGTAGGAAATATCGTCTTGGAGATCCAGAGAAAGACATTGGAAAAACCGGAAATTTATCTCGGCTTGGAAACGGAAGTTCGCATTTCTGAACAAATACCGATTGGTGAAAGCACAGGTGTAGATGTGCCAGGACAGCTTTGGAAGCGCTACCACATGGAGAAGGCTTCAATCGAGGCCAATCTAAATACTACTGTAGAAATGGGAATGTCCCATACGGAAGGTACTTCACAAAACCTTTTCACTTACTTTGCAGGTGGCCTTGTTCAAAATATTCCGGATCGGCTACAGGATGGTTTTGTTAAGAGAGAACTCTCGGCAGGAGAATACATCGTTTGCAGAGTCGAAGCAGAAAATTTTGAGGATTTGGTGACGGTCGCTTTAGATCAGGCCAGCAAATACCTTTTTGGTATATGGCTGCCCCACCACAATTTAACCACGGAGCCTTTCTCGGCAGAAAAGTATTATCGTGACTCAGAGGGTATGGCTTGTATGGAAATTTGGGTTAAGCCCCTGCCGCTGAAAAATAAAAGCTAAGGAGGAATTTATGATGGATTGGAATGCGCTATATTCAAATGAACAACCTCCATCGCTGGAGCAAGTCACGGAATACATTAACAATCCGTTATGGACAGATTTTAATAACCGTATCCAGTTCACCTATCGGACCAGGCCCTGCATGGAATACAGCCGTTGTTCCATGCAGGCAGGCTGGAATATTAAGTATAAAAAAGGTGGAAGGTCTCTTTGTACGCTCTATCCGATGCAAGGCTATTTTATCGCTCTCGTGGTTGTAGGAAGTCATGAACTTACGGAGGCAGAGTTTCTTATGCCACAATGTTCCGACTATGTGCAGACAGTATTCAAAAACACGAAAACCGGTAATGGACAGAAATGGTTGATGCTGGATGTACGGGATAGAGGAATTATGGATGATGTATTTAGCCTCATCAATCTCAGGAAGCGTATACCGTCATAACAGGAAATATTATGGATTAACCTGCCATACACTTGTCAAGTTTCTTGCGTTATAATAAAGACGGAGGTGTACGGTATGCAGATGAAAAGGCCGTTTCAAATTGTTTACTATTTATTGGAAAACGGAAAATCCTCGGCTCCTGAACTGGCAAACAAATTCGAGGTTTCTACTCGGACCATTTACAGAGATTTAGATAGCATTAGTGCGGCAGGAATCCCAATTTATGCTACACAGGGAAATGGCGGCGGTATCTCTTTGATGGAAAATTATGTTCTGGACAAGTCTATATTTTCAGAAAAGGAGCAGGAACAAATACTGATAGCCTTACAGGGCATTGCTTCCACAGAAGGTGAAAATGCGGATGAACTGCTTTCTAAATTGTCAGCACTCTTTCAAATTAAATGGACGGATTGGATAGAAGTTGATTTTTCTGACTGGAATAAAAATAAGGCGGATCAGATATTTAGTGAAATTAAAAAAGCTATTTTTGACAGAAGAATCGTCACATTTTCTTATTTTGGCAGTAACGGCCAGTATTTATCTCGCTCTGTGAAGCCGCTTAAATTGATCTTCAAGGGCAATGACTGGTATTTATACGGATTTTGCCTTTTAAGAAATGACTACCGCTTTTTTAAATTGACGCGCATAAAAGATTTGGTAATTTCCGCTGAAACGTTCATAAGGGACGTGTCGGACTTACCAAAGAATAAAATGGAACTACCCTATTACAATACGGTTTCTGTTACTTTGAAATTCTCTCCGCAAGTTGCTTTTCGCGTGTATGATGAATTTGCCGAAAACATTACAACAGACGGGGAGAATAATCTATATGTAACCGCAGATTTACCGGATCATCAAGTATTATATCATTATCTGCTTACCTTCGGGGATAATGTTGAGGTGATTTCCCCGTCGCATATCCGGGCTGGGATAAAAGAAAAGGTATGCTCCATTCTAAAAAAATATGAAACATGACACAGGATTTCAGGTCTTGTTTGTTATACTTTTTTTAGAAACGGAAAACTTTTAGTATACAGTCGAAATGAAGGCACAAATACCCATACTGACGGGGGGGGGGTGATAACATGGGAAATTAGCTGTATTTGATATATCTGAACCGGGCGGTATAATTGCAGAAAAGCTGCTCATGCTGTTAAACGCCCGTCAGCGTCAGGAATTGGTAAACTATCTTTTCGATTCCCAAAAACAACAAAATAATCTGGCCGACAGCCCATGCGTCATTTCCGAAACTTATAAGGTGCGAACAGTTATTGATGAACCGTTTACAGAGATTCAAGTGGACAATTTACATTTCTGCCAAGAACAACGACTTGTATGTATTAGCGAGCAGGTAATTGAATTAACCGCTAAAGAATTTGACATTCTTGCTTTGTTAATCACTCACCCGAAGCGAGTATTTACTTATGAGTTGATTATGGAATTGGTCTGGAATGAGGATTATTCCTACTACTCCCGCAAGGCAGTCAATAATCATGTAAGCAATCTGCGGAGGAAGCTGAAAGTTACGCAGGATTCCCCGGACTACATCAAAAGCGTTGTTGGTATTGGTTATAAATTTGAAGTGCCATAATATAGGTTCCCGGCTATCGCTGAATTTATCATCAACACATTAGGTAATCTGAACTATTCCCACCGACGGTACACCACAAGCTAACAGTCGGCGGAACTTCGGGCCTAGTTGGAACGAATGTTGTCAGATTGTTCTAGCTATTATGTATTTGTCTTTATACCAATATGCTTTTGCGGAAAAGCGAATGCAAGTTAATGCAAAAAGGCAGCTAGAATAAAAATCTAAGGAGAGAAAAATGAAATTCAAAGTAACAAGAATACTCGCATTTGTTATGATTCTTATGCTGTTATCTTTAGCAGCTTGTTCTAACAAACCAAAACAGAATGATGCAGCCACAGACTCAGTACTCTCGGACTCAGAAGCAATGATCTCCGCAAAACCATCACAATCTCCCAATAGTGCAGCACCAGGAAATACCTCGTCATTGGCGCAGTTTGCAGATGTTCGCGGTGGTTTTTTTACAGGAGATAACGTGCTATCACCAAGTGAGTATAAGGCCAAGGATATGTACACATATCAATTCAACGAGCATACTGTTTTTACAGGTAATGAAACACTTCAGCAAGAAATTATGGAAAATGGCAAAAACCCCGGACTTGGCATACGTGCTTTGCATGGGCAGGGTATCACTGGCGAAGGTGTATCAGTTGCAATTATTGACGAGTCTATTTTTTTAGAACCGCCTGAGTTTTCAGACAGAATTGTGGATTACTATGAATGTTATGATGTACAGTCACAGGGGGGGATGCACGGCAATGCCGTTATCAGCATATTGGCAGGAAGAACCTGCGGCGTTGCTCCTGGCGTGAAGGTTTATTATGTTGCAGTTCCTTCGGGGCTTTCTGATTCGGCTTATTGGGCGGACGGCCTAAATTGGATTATAGATAAGAATGAATCCCTACCGGAAAAGGATAAAATACGTGTAGTTTCGGTATCTGCAAATCTGTCAGGGTCGGACTGTGATTTTGAAAATCAAGAAAAGTGGGAAGATGCGGTTGTGCGCGCAAAAGTGGCGGGAATTTTAGTGATTAGCTGTAGCGTTGGAACGGATACTCATTTTACATCGGGTGGATATTACGATTACACAGACCCCGATAATATTAAGAAGGCGCGCAATGGTTGGTGGAGCTACGGACAAAGCAAATCGGAACCGATGCAAGAAGGGTTTATTTCCGTACCTGTCAATTTCCGCACAACGGTGGAGCAGTATGATGCGGGAGATTATTTCTTCCGCTATGGAGGACAGGGTGGTGAAAGCTGGGGCGTTCCATATGCTACTGGGGTGCTTGCACTTGGATGGCAGATAAACCCTCAGCTAAGTCCAGAAGAAATAAAGAAAATTCTTATTGACAGCGCCTACGAAAATCAATACGGTGAACATATTATTTATCCCTCCGCATTTATTGAAATGGTAAAAAATACTCTATAATCATGCAATGAAAAAGCGGATACCATTAATTTTGCGGGATGGTTTGCTTTCGTTTTTTGGTAAAAGGTGTATCAGAAATCTTTTTAGAGAGGAAAAAGCGTTTTGGCTTTTACCTCTCTTTTTACATTGCATAGTGGGAGTTTGAAGAAATAGTAATAACAAGATTAAAAGGTTTTCCGGCAACGTACAATACGCCTGTCTGCGATTTTGCAGATAGGCGTATTGTACGTGTAAGGTTGATTGGAGGTAGCCTACATTGTGGATAGGCTTTTCACTCACAATAATTCTTTGGAAAACGTATTTTATACCTACCTTACCAAAACCATGATGGTTCAGGAAAGAATATAGAATTTACCCCTATATAATTTCCCCAAAAGGAGGCTGATGAAGGATAAGCCTTCTGCGCTTCCTTTTCAGGGAGGGCTGATAAATGTTGCCAAAGGGGAATATTCAACAGAAAGGTTATTTTGCATATAGAGCTTTATGCGCCGTAATCCATGTGGTGTGGATTGCGGCGTTTTTTAGTTTGATCACATTTGAAAAAATACACTATTATATATCTTTCTGCGCGCCCAATCTTTTATGGGCGCGTATTTCATATATAAGCGGCTGTTACAACAAGGATTATCCGTGTTGCCGTTCCCCACCCCCTGATTTCGATTTTACTTTCCAACCTAAAAATCGAAATTGGAGGAATTACCCATGAAAAAAATCAATCTGCGGGATTACTATCCATTTTATACACAGGACGTTATTGTTGAAGTGCCGGACGAGGTAGCAAATCTTCTCCGGGAGTACAAGCTGGCTGAAGCCGCTTATATCCTGCGTACATACCGACATAAGGCATATTATTCCTTGGACTATGACGCCAACGTAGAGCGCGACGCTCTAGTGATTGTCCTAACGCCGGTTGAAATTCTGGAACAGAAAGAAGAAAATAACCGGCTTTATGCGGCGCTTGCTTCTCTGCCGGAGAAACAGCGAAACCGAATCACCTCGCATTTCCTGCTCGGCATGAGCCTATCGGAAATTGCAAAGAGCGAGGGTTCCGGCGTCAGCTCTGTGCATGAAGGAATCCAGCGTGGACTTCGACGTCTGAAAAAAGTTTTAGAAAAAATGGAAACAGACCCCGAAAATAATGCCCGAAAATGAAATGAATAATAGAGGGACATATTCGGCGGGACAAGCCTGACGGGTGTGGCGGCGCACATGCACCCGCCCACCCAACTGTAAAACTGTCATAACTGCCACGCCCCTCGCTTGCTCCTTGACAACCGAATATACGCTGTTACAGGTACTTCATTCTGTATTCCGAGCGGCAGATGGGGCGGCGCGGTGACAGGCAGCCTAAGGAGGTGATGAATCCAAGCTGTCCGAGCGATAAACGCAACCCACGAAACCGGCTGTGGCAGGCTGGACGCGACGACGGCACAGATCACAATGGTACTTCTTCACGGCTTCCTAAGGACTTGGGGAGAGTTCCTGCGGCGTGCGCCTGCTCTGGCAAAGCGGCGGCGTATGCGGGGCTATGATGCGGTGACGCTATCCGCAGCCTGTAACAGCCCCGCCCTGGTAGATCAGGGCTTGCTGGGGGGCGTGGCAAATACGGCAGCTGATCGAAATCAGATACAATGAGCCGGGTCTGTGACTGTATGGCGCAGACCCGACTTATTCATGTGGTTTTGATAACCAGAAATTTTCAGGAAGGAGTTGGTATTATGGAGAATACGGTTGTTGCCGGCAGAACCGGCGCACTGGTGGACATCCGGGAGGTTGCCGTCGATAAGGAACTTTCACGTGAGGAACGGATTGCTGACTTCGTGCGGCAGATCAAGAATCCTTACCGTTTCAAATGCGGGCGTTTCACCGTACAGGCCAGCTTTGCCGCAGGCGGTGCCACTCTGGAAGAATGTATCAAGGGAATCCTGCGGTGAGCCGGATTTTTTAGGAAAAGGCTGACTTTCCCGCAGGGGCGTGGTACAATATGAATTGGAAAAGGAATTGAATACGGCACAGCCACACTTCTTGAATTACGGGGATTTTTCTGCGCAACGAAAGGAGTGTTTTTTTATGCAGGTTTACAAAGCGATTAAGTACATCCGTCTTTCTTATACGGATGATAAAACAGTAGAAAGTGACAGCGTTGCTAATCAGCGGCGCCATTATGAACGAGGCATACAGCCGGGACATTTCCGTTAAGACCCGGAGCGCCCTGGATGTGAAACGGCGCAGCGGTGATTTTGTGGGTGCGTTTCCCATCTACGGGTATATAAAAGCCGGTGATAAGCACAAGAGCCTGGAAATTGACGAATACGCCGCTAACGTGGTGCGGGATATTTTCAGAAAGCGGCTGGAGGGTTTCAGTGCTTCCCATATTGCAGACGAACTGAACCGCATGGGCATTCTCTCACCACTGGCTTATAAGCGCAACAACGGGATGCCCCACGCCAAAGGCGGCTATACGGACCGTAAAGATTGTAAATGGTCTGCCACAACGATCATCCGCATTTTGCAGGATGAAACCTATACCGGAATGCTGGTACAGGGAAAACAGACCACGCCCCACTTCAAGCTGAAAGAACGTGAGGACAGGCCTTCTTCTGAATGGGTCCGTGTGGAGGGTACCCATGAGGCGATCATCCAGAAACATGATTTTGACTTGGTGCAGCGCCTCCGCAGGATTGATACCCGGACATCTCCAAAATCGGATAAAGTCTACCTGTTCTCCGGCATTTTGATCTGCGGATGCCGTATGACACGCAAGACCAACCGCTACAAAGATAAGGAATACCACTATTATTATTGTCCTACCGGCAAAAAGAACGGGTGCACTTCCTCGGTCATGGTAAAAGAGTCCGACCTGATCGAGTGCGTGCAGGGCAGCTTAAAAGGCCATATTGAAAATGTCGCTTCCCTGGATGCGCTGCTGTCCAGTATCAGCCAGGAGCGGATCAACCGGGAGCTGGCCCAGGAATACGCAGGGCAGATCAGAGCGAATGAAAAGCGTATGGCGCAGGCTGAGGGCTTCAAGGCAAAGCTCTATGAAAACCTGGTGAGCGGGATTCTCACCAAAGAAGAATTCCTCTCCTATAAGCGGAAATACAATGCGGATATTGAACTGCTACAGAAAGCGGTTGCAGAGTGGAACGAAAAGCTGACGGACGTACTGGAGAACCGCAGCGAGCGGAACCGCTGGATCAACCACTTCATGCAATTCTCCACGATGGAGGAAATTGACCGGAGGGCGGTCATGCAGCTTATCCGCAGCATACGGGTAATGGGGAAAGACGAGCTACATATTGAATTTAATTACCAGGATGAATACCAGAAAGCGGTTTCCCTGACGGAACAGATTGCTGTACAGGGCAAAGAAAGGAAGGTGGGCTAAATGGCAAGAAAGAGCAGGAAACAGAGGTTGGCTCCCATGCCGGCACCGTCCTTATATGTGCATGTGGCACTGTATATCCGTCTTTCTGTGGAAGATAACAAAAAGCGGGGCTGTTCGGTGGAAAACCAAAAGCTGGTGCTGAATGATTTCCTTGCGGACAAACCGGATTTCGTTGTCTATGATACTTATATCGACAATGGAACGACGGGCACAAACTTCCACCGCCCCGGTTTCCAGCAGATGCTTTCCGATATTGAGGCAGGCTATATTAACTGCGTGGTCGTCAAGGACCTCTCCCGGTTGGGGCGGAATTCCATTGATACCGGTTATTATATCGAACAGTATTTCCATACCCACAACGTCCGTTTTATTGCGGTCACGGACCAGTTTGACACGGCAGACCCCGGCAGCCTCCACAGCGGTATTATGCTTCCCTTGAAAAATATGATAAACGAGGCTTACGCATTGGACATTGGCAGGAAGATCAAGGCCCAGGCAAGGCAGGCCATGAAAGACGGCGATTATATCGGTGCACGGGCGCCCTACGGCTACCGCAAAGACCCTGACAACTGCCATAAGCTGTTGATCGATGAAGATACCGCCCCTGTTGTGAGGCAGATTTTTGAATGGGCGCATGAGCATGTGGCGCTGAACCGTATCGTCCGCAACCTGAATGAAATGGGGATCACGGCGCCCAGCCACTATAAAAAATCCACCGGCGAGATTACCAGCCCCGGCCTGATCGGGAGCGGGAAATGGCAGACACGTACCGTAATGAAGATTCTGGAAAGTGAAGTCTATACGGGCGATCTGGTGCAGGGCCGGACAAAGATTGTAGACCACCAGCAGGTCAGAGCCGGGGACGATAACCTGATCATCGCAAAACATACCCATGAGCCCATCATCAGCCATGCGGTTTTTGATGCTGTCCAGGAGTACCGGAAACAAATCTGCGAAGAAAGCCGGGCGGTCCCAAAGCGTCCCTATACCCCAAATATTTTCAAAGGGAAAGTATTCTGTGCCGACTGTGGCAGGAGCCTCCACCGGCAGCGTGCCGAGCGGAAGAAAGGTCCGGACGTTTACTGGTTCCATTGCCTCACCAACAGCCGGGTGGCAAAAGACAGCTGTAAAGGTGTGATGATGCAGGAAACGGAACTTATCTCCACGGTCACAGCCATTCTGGAAAAAGAGCTGGCTGTTGCCCTGGGAATGTCCCTCCCCCTCTTTCAGTTGGAGGCAAAGCAGAAACAGGACAAAGACAGGCTGAAAACCCGGATGTCGGCCAGGCGGCAGGAAATCGAAAAGAAACGGCGGCTGATCCACGGCCTGTATGAGAACTTCGTCCAGGGTATCTTAACAAATGAGGAATACTTTGAGCTGAAAGCGGATTATGAGGAATCCATCAATACACTGTCCGGCGAGATTGAGGCGCTTGAAAAAGATATGGACGCCCTGGACAGTCGGCTTGTGCGCTACCGGACAATGGAAAAGGATGCGAAATCGCTGGCACAAGACCATACGCTTACGGCAGAACTGATTGACCGGCTGATTGAGCGGATCGAAATCGACCATGAGCGGAATATCCATGTAACTTTCCGCTTCAAGAGTGAATTCCAGGGAAAGGCGGTGGAACCATGCACAAAAAATATGTGATCGCCCTTTATATCCGCCTGTCCGTGGAGGACTTTAAGACCGAGAGTTTGAGCATTCCCAACCAAAAGCTGATCCTCCGGGAAAAGGCCATGTCGCTGCCGGAATGGGATGACGGCAAGGTCCTGGAATTTGTTGATAACGGCCATACGGGTACGAATTTTGAGCGCCCTGCGGTACAGGAGCTTTTGACGATGGTCCAGGCCGGGAAGATCGACTGTATCATCGTAAAAGACCTCTCCCGGTTTGGGCGCAACAGCATTGAGACCGGCTATTTCATTGAGCGGGTGTTCCCGCTCTACCATACCCGGTTTATCTCGGTCAGTGATGATTTTGACACCGCCAATTTCAAAGGAGATACCGGAGGGATTGACGTTGCCTTTAAGTATCTTATCAGCGAATGTTACAGCCGGGATATGTCCATGAAAACGAAAAGCGTCAAATATGCAAAGATGCGCCGGGGCGAGTACCAGAGCGTTATCTGTCCCTATGGCTACCGCAAGAGCGCGGACGGGCGCATGGAGCCGGACGGGGACGTTGCAGGGATTGTACGGCAGATATTTGAATGGGCGGCTGACGGCAATACGGCCGCCGGGATCACGCGGAAACTGTATGCCATGAATATCCCCACCCCTGGGGAATACCGGAGGGATAAAGGGAAAGACCATTATAATGTGTCCCGGACACACGGCGTCTGGAGTAGCTCAACGGTCCTGCGGATGCTGGAGGACCAGCGGTATATTGGCACTTATGTGATCGGCAAGCGTAAGGTACAGGAAATCGGCAGCCGCCGCATGAAGCTAAAGGATGAAAGCGAATGGTTCAAAATACCAGATCACCACCCGGCAATCGTAAGCATGGAGCTGTTTGAGAAAGCCAACGCTTCGATCAGGCGTTTCTCCCTTCCGAATAAAAAACGGCGCGACTACCTTCTCCGCGGGAAAGTATTCTGCGGCTGCTGCGACCATGCTATGTCACTTAGAAATGGAGCGTGGTTTTACTGCCGTCACTCCGAAGTGGCAGAAACCCTCCCCTGCCATGGGGTGCGGGTGAAAATGGCTGATCTGGAGCAGGCGGTTCTTGAAACAATCCGGGCGCAGATGTGTCCGATGCTGGGGATTGACAGCAGCAAGGATAAGCTGAATTTGCAGACGGTCCAGCAGACCGAGCACGAAGAAAAGCTGCGCTCTATCCAGGACAGCAAACGGCAGCTTTATGAACAGTATGCGCTTGGAGAAATTGACCTGAAAACCTATCAGGAGTGCAAGGCGGTATATGATGCGGAGCTGATGCAGGCCAAGAATGTTCATGCTGCCATTACCGCGCAAACAAGGCAAATACAGAGCGATTATGAGGCAAAGCTGAAACAGCGAGAAATCGTCCAGGAAGTAGGTAGCTCCGACACACTGACGCAAGCCCTGATTGACCGGCTTATCAATAAGGTCTATATCTTTTCGGGAGACCGGATTGAGATTGAATACGTGACGCAGGATTTCTTAGGGATAAGCGAACCGGGAAGGGAGGAATGAGCCATGAATACTATATTAAGCAGCTACGGGCAACTAAGCGGTTGCCCGAAAATCCTCAAAAAAGTTGTAAATTTTTTTGTCGTGGGCTTGACATACGGGTGACGCAACTGGTGAAAATGGAAATCTTCAAATCCTTCCAGCTTCTTTGCCACTGATCTGCATACAATGCCGAGTGTACTTGGCAGTTCCAAAGAGCCATCTGGTCGCAGGCAGACAAAGGAGATTTCTTTGTAGTCGGCTGGGACTTTCTGTGTTCCGTCAAGATGATAGCATTCATAATATACCCTGTTTTTCACATGCACTTCTTTGTAGTAATTGCGGTGATATAGCTCGCCATACTGCATCCGGTTTTTGAGCTGTTCTTTTCTGGCGGCCTTCAGTATTTCAGTCAGAGTATCTCCAAAATCAACAATCCTTACTTTCTTCCGCTTCGTAGGTCCGATAATATTTTTGTGTTTCATACCATCGTAGCGGATACTGCGTTTTATGGTAAGGCATTGTTCCTCAAGGTTAATGTCCTGCCATGTAAGACCACAAGTTTCCCCGATACGGAGTCCGGCATAATATGCAATCTGGATTGGCAGAATGGCAGGTGGATTTTTCTTTTCCAGATATTTGATAAGTCTTTCATAGTCCTCATGTGAAATCGGCTGCATGCCTTCTTCTACTTCATCATCAGAAAACAGATCGACTTCTTCAGCCAGCCTTTTCAGCTTGATATACTGCATCGGATTGAAGCTGATTAGCTGTTTTGGAAATACCGCAAAACGGAAAGACTGCTGTAACACTGCAGAAAAAGAATGGATATAATCTTTGCTGTATCCTTTTCTTACTTTTCCATCTGGAAATTCGCCACCGAATGTAAGCAGCTCGAGGAAACTCTGTAAATGTTCAGCAGTAACCGTTTTCAACTTGCGTTCTGCAATCGGGTGTTTCTTGATACATCGGATTCCGGGATTGTGTACTGGCTGATTGCTGGTGTTGTTATTGGAATTTTATTCGTAATAACAGGATTACTGATAATCGGGATTGGATATCAGGTAGGAAAAATCTACCGGAAATATTGTTGGGATATCATCAGCATCATTGTGGCAATAATGAGTACAGCTATTGCAATCTACTTTGGAGGCTGGATAAAATCTGTTATTCCAATAAATCTTATTACGTTGTTACTACTGGTGCATGCGATTTATATAGGGATTAGATGCTATGTGAAAGATTAGCGGGACGAACGGGATATTATTAAAATTTAATTTTTCATTGGTGCTATTTATATTTACTTTCGTGCTAATGTGTATTATCATATTAGCATGAAAGGGGATGCTATATGACTCAATTTGAAAAATTAGATTTGTTGTTGCGTGAATGTGGGGGGACAATTCAGACATTTCAAGTTATAAATAATGGAATTAGTAAATCTATGTTTTATTCATATGTGAAGGAACGAGGATTAGAACAAGTTGCTCATGGTGTGTATGTATCGCCGGATACATGGACAGATGCGATGTACATTTTGCATTTACGTTGTAGTCAGGCTGTATTTTCTCACGAAACTGCATTGTTTTTTCATGATTTAACGGACAGAGAGCCTTTGAAATACACCATAACAGTAAGAACTGGATATAATCCAAGTCGTTTGCAGGAAGACGGTTTTCAAGTGTATACAGTAAAAAAGGATTTACATGAAATAGGTATTACGACTATGCAGACATCATTCGGGCGTTCAGTTCCGGTTTATGATATGGAGAGAACGATTTGCGATCTGCTTCGCAGCAGGAAAAATATTGAAATGCAGGTCTTTCAGGATGCATTAAAGCAATATGCTAGACGCAAGGACAAAAATTTGCGGATGCTTATGAAATATGCCTCCATGTTTCATGTTGAAAAGATACTAAGACCATATTTGGAGGTGTTACTTTAAATGATAACAACGGCAAGACAATTAAAGGATTTGATTCGTAATCTGTCAAAGAAAAAATCTGCTGATGCACAGATTTTGATGCGGAATTATATGATGGAACGTTTTTTGGAACGAATTTCTTTATCCGAGTATAAAGACCGGTTTATATTAAAGGGTGGAATGTTGGTGGCAGCAATGGTGGGTTTGGATGCCAGAGCTACCATGGATCTGGATGCAACTATAAAAGGCGCTAATGTTAGTGTTACGGATGTAGAGACGATTATATCAAAAATTATATCAATACCTATAGATGATAGTGTTTCATTTCGTATTAAACGAATATCAGAAATCATGGAAGAAGCAGATTATCTGGGGGTTCGCGTAAGCATGGAAACCAAGTTTGATGGAGTGATCACACCATTAAAGATTGATATTTCCACTGGGGATGTAATTACACCAAGAGAAATAAGGTATAGATTTAATCTTATGCTTGAAGATCGTACAATTGAAGTGTGGGCATATAATATGGAAACCGTATTGGCTGAAAAATTGGAAACTGTTATCAGTCGAAGTGTTACGAATACACGCATGAGAGATTTTTATGATATCTATATTTTACAAAAGTTATATGGAGAACAGTTCCAAAAAGAAGTATTATGGAATGCACTTGTGGCTACAGCCAGAAAACGAGGAACATTGAAACAGATAGAATCTGGGGACACAAGAGAAGTGTTTGATGAAGTTGAAACAAGTTCTATTATGGAAAATTTATGGAACGCATACCAAAAGAATTATTCTTACGCTGCTGATATTCCATGGCATAGCATTATGAAATCAATCCGAACACTTTATGAAGAGATACACAGAGAAAGGATTTAAAAATGAGTAAAATATTTCTTTTAGAAGATGACCTGAGTCTTATAAATGGTCTTTCATTTGCTTTCAAAAAGCAGGGATTTGACACCTGCATCGCCAGAACGCTAGGAGAAGCATATGAACTATGGGCAGATGGAAAATATGACTTGCTGGTGTTGGATGTATCATTGCCGGATGGCTCAGGATTTGAATTTTGTAAGAAGGTACGACTTGCATCAAAGGTACCTATCATCTTTCTTACTGCTTCAGATGAAGAAACAAGTATCATTATGGGGTTGGATATTGGCGGAGATGACTATATCACGAAACCTTTCAAATTGGGCGTTCTCATTTCAAGAATCAACGCTCTGCTTCGCCGGGCAAATTCTTTTCAGGCAATAGATACAGAATTACAATCGAATGGTATTAAAGTTCTTTTGCTACAGGGACAGGTTTTCAAAAATGGGGCATTGCTTGATCTGACTGCCGCAGAATATAAGCTGCTGTGTCTGTTTATGAGAAACCCGAACATGGTACTTACCAAAGAACAAATTTTAGATAAGCTATGGGACTGCGATGGAAATTATATTGACAGCAGTACCCTTACCGTATATATGAGGCGGCTGCGTATAAAGATCGAGGATAATCCGAGTGAACCACAAATGCTCCTGACAGTTCGGGGAATGGGGTACAAATGGAATGTGATTGGGTGAGGTGGACTATGAAAATATTTGCAAACAAAGAAATCAAAAAATTGTTTCTTACAGTATCCGTTATTTGGGTAGCCTCCCTTCTGTTGACACAAGGGTTCTTATGGTTGTGCTATCAGCGGTTTTCTTTGTTCCTATTGCTCGTTTTCGTATTGGCAGGAGGGGCTATATTGGCGGTGTGTTGTTCCTATTTCAAAAAACAAAATCAAGTCCTGGAACAGGCGGTATCACAGCTTCATGAGTATCTTGACGGCGATCACAATGCCCGTATTGAATGTGATGATGAGGGCGAACTATATCGGTTGTTTCATACTGTCAATTCTCTGGCGGCTGTCTTAAATGCTCATGCAGATAACGAACTCCGGGAAAAGGAATTTTTGAAAAATACAATCTCTGATATTTCCCACCAACTGAAAACACCGCTGGCTGCTTTGAATATTTATAATGGTCTGCTTCAGGACGGGGATATGGAATTGAGTGCGGTAAAAGAATTTGCTGATTTATCCGAACAGGAACTTGACCGCATTGAAACACTGGTGCAAAACCTGCTCAAGATTACAAAACTGGATGCCGGTGCCATCGTGTTGGAAAAGACCACAGAGAATGTGGCGGATATGATGCGGGATATTGAACTGCATTTTGCATATAGAGCCAGACGGGAAAAGAAGAAAATCATTTTGTCTGGCTCGGATCATCTTTCTCTTTTCTGTGATCGTGATTGGATGTCTGAGGCAATCGACAATATTGTGAAAAATGCGTTTGACCATATGGAAAGTGGTGCTACTATCCGCATTGCGTGGAAGGCATTGCCATCCGGTGTTCAAATTGTGATAAAGGATAATGGATGTGGCATCCACCCAGAGGATATACATCATATTTTCAAGCGGTTTTATCGCAGTCGTTTTTCCAAGGACAAGCAAGGGATTGGACTGGGTTTACCTCTGGCAAAGGCAATCGTTGAAGCACATAACGGCACCATTGAGGTTGACAGCGAATTAGGCATAGGGACAACCTTCACAATGAATTTTCTGATTCCTACAAAATTGTAGGCTGGTTGTAGGGTTACAGTAATATTCAGGTGCTATTCTTTCAAACATAGGCAGGACAAATAAAGACAGCCTGCCTATACGGTAAAATCATTCAGAAAGAGGTGTTTGCACTATGAACTTATTAGAGGTCAAAAATATAAGTAAGACCTATGGCAGCGGAGAAACCGCAGTCAAGGCATTGAAGGATGTTAGCTTTTCTGTCCCAAAGGGCGAGTATGTAGCAATCGTCGGGGAATCCGGTTCCGGTAAAAGTACGCTACTGAATATGATTGGTGCTTTGGACACGCCGACATCGGGCAAGGTGCTGATTGATGGCAAGGACATTTTTTCCATGAACGATTGGAAGCTGACCGTGTTCCGACGCAGGAACATCGGTTTTATCTTTCAGGCGTTCAACCTGATCCCGGAGTTGACCGTGGAACAGAATATGGTTTTTCCGTTGTTGCTGGATTACCAAAAGCCGGACAAGAGATATTTGGAGGAACTGTTGACGGTGCTGAATTTGAAAGAACGTCGCAATCATTTGCCCAGTCAGCTTTCAGGTGGTCAACAGCAGAGAGTGGCGATTGGCCGCGCATTGATTACCCGCCCTTTTCTGATTCTGGCAGACGAGCCAACAGGAAATTTGGACTTCCAAAACAGCAGCGAGGTTATCGCATTGCTCAAAGAAACATCGAAAAAATACGAGCAGACCATCATTATGATTACTCATAACCGTAGCATTGCGCAAACGGCAGACAGGGTATTACAGGTATCGGATGGCACTTTGACTGATTTTGGGAGGTGCCGTGAATGAAAAGTTATCTTAGTCTCATTCCCATCTCTGCTAAAGTCCATCGCCGTCAAAATCGTATGACGCTGCTTTGCATTGTATTTGCTGTATTTATGGTGACAGCAGTATTCAGTATGGCTGAAATGGGTGCTCGGATGGAGTATACGCGGCTGCTTGGAAAGCATGGTAAGTTGTCCATGACAGATTTACTTGGAAGTTACATGGGACAATCGCTTCTCCTGGTCGCTTGTGTCCTATTCATGCTGATTCTGATTGCAGGTGTTTTGATGATTTCCAGCAGCATGAACAGTACTGTCGCACAACGGATCAAGTTCTTCGGGATGATGCGTTGTATCGGCATGAGTAAACAGCAGATTGTACATTTTGTGCGGCTGGAAGCATTGAATTGGTGCAAGACCGCCGTTCCCATTGGCCTTGCGCTGGGCGTTGTTACGACATGGGGGCTGTGTGCGGTATTGCGTTTTCTGGTGGGCGAAGAATTTTCTAACATTCCGCTCTTTGGTATCAGCATCATCGGCATTGTCTGCGGTATCCTTGTGGGCGTTATTACCGTTCTTCTCGCCGCAAATGCTCCGGCGAAGCGGGCTTCCAAAGTATCCCCTGTTGCAGCGGTGTCTGGAAATGTGGGCAATGAGAAAACAATCCGCCATGCAGCCAATACCCGCTTTGGAAGAATTGAGACGATCCTTGGTATCAACCATGCTGTTTCGGTGAAGAAGAACTTGATTTTGATGACAGGCTCTTTTGCACTCAGCATCATTCTGTTTTTGAGTTTTTCCGTATTCGTCGATTTTGTGGACTATCTGATGCCGCAGTCTGTTGCCACATCAGATATTGATATTGCAAGTGATGACGGCAATACGATTCCCCATGAGCTGCTTGTTTCTATTCAGGGAATGGACGGTGTAAAAGAGGTCTATGGACGTCGGAGTGCGTTTGATCTTCCAGCTTCCATTGATAAGAATGTAAGTCCTTCCGATACCGTCGATTTGATTTCTTATGACGATTTCGATTTGCAGAGCTTGAAAAAAGACGGCAATTTGAAAAAAGACAGCGATCTGTCCAAGGTTTACGGAAATAGCAGCTTCGTATTGGCCACATCCGATGCGGACAGCACATGGAAAATTGGTGATACGATTCAGATTCAAGGGGAAACTCTTACGATAGCCGGACTGCTGAAAAATGATCCGTTCAGCAGTGATGGTCTGACAAATGGTAAAATCACGCTGATTTCTTCCAGCGATACCTTTGTCCGCCTGACTGGAGAAGAAAATTACTCGCTTGTGATGGTACAGACAACAAGTGATGCGACAGACGAAGATGTTCAGGCAATTCAAACCGCCGCAGGAGAGACATTCAGCTTCCGTGATAAGCGTGACGAGCGTACATCAGGAACCTATATGGCCTTTGTGTTCTGTGTCTATGTGTTTCTGACAATCATTGCTCTGGTGACGGTACTGAACATTGTCAATAGCATTTCCATGAGCGTATCCGCAAGGATGAAGCAATATGGAGCGATGCGGGCAATTGGAATGGACGAACGGCAAGTGACAAAGATGATTGCAGCTGAAGCGGTGACTTATGCTACGCTGGGGTGTGCTACGGGCTGCATCATTGGCCTGCCGTTGAGCAAACTGCTATATGATTTCCTTATTGCTGAGCATTTTCCTTATGCCGTTTGGCACTTCCCGCTGGAATCACTTTTAATCATTCTCTTGTTTGTTTCGTTCGCAGCAATCGTGGCATTTCTCGCCCCGTCAAAGCGCATCCGCAGTATGCCAATCACAGCGACGATCAATGAATTATAGTTTCATATTTTGATCTGCCGGACGATAGCAAAAGAAAAAAGTCATCGTAAAGTAGGCAATTTGAAACGGCGGCTTTGAAAAAAATCAGAGCCGCTGTCTCTTTGCATTTATACAAACTTATGATGACTTTTGGGATACAGTAGCGATATGCAGTTAATATGGTATAATTCTTTGGACATTAAAAGATTTCCAAAGAATCTTCAGCATCTACCCATATTTGCATATTGCCATCAAGATACAGTCTTGCATATTCAAGTGGTTCATCAATGGCAAGTGCGTTCAATGCATAGTCTGAACCGGGTGTTGTTTTTAAATTCTTTTCTGCTTCCCAGCAGTCAATGCGGAGCATGTAGCCAGCGCTTGTATAAACATCAATACTGTTTCGCCTGGGATTGTATTCTGCAATTATTGTTTTCATCGTATCTAATCTCCTTATCGCTCAATCAATCATTAGTTACAAAAATTAGAAGCATTTCAATCAGTTCACCATGTCATTTTCATTTTGTGTTATAATATGTTATCAGATTTTTTTACCCTTGTATTTGCCCTTAACAGAGTTCGTAAACACTGGTGGGACGATATAACACAAGGGAAACAATAAGGGAAAGCTCACCTGTCACAAACTTAGTGTTTTCAAGGGCTTGTGAGGAATTTGATAACAAATCTTAACAGTTATTAAATTCTTTTGAACAGGTGAAATCTCAATCGGAATTGATGGAGGAATTGACAATGAACAGGTATGAAGAAGGAATGAAATTAATCGAAGAAAGTTGTGGCAACAAGAAAGATAATGCCATTGCACTCTCAACGATTGCTACGGAACCGAGTGCAGATGGTTTTCCTCGCCCTAGTGTCCGTGATGTAAGCGCTTATTATGAAGATGGAGTGTTTTATGTCACAACGTCAGCAAAATCAAACAAAATGCGGCAGATAGCTCATAACAAAGAGGTTGCGTTTTCAGTTTGCTTTGAGGGGATATACGGACATGGAATTGGAGAAAACCTCGGATGGGTTTTGGATCCCCAAAACGCTGCTCTAAGAACGAAACTCCGTGAAGTATTTGCAGACTGGTACGACGATGCAAATAATGAGCAGGATGAAAACTGCGTTATTTTGGCAATCCGTATCACAAGTGCAACGATATTTAGAGACCACGGTGCTTTGCGTTATAATTTGGACTTTGTAAATAAGGTAGCGGTTGAATAACTGTCAATTAAGTAAGGCGTTAAGCGCTATCTAATGAGCACTCTATTGGGAGAAGGCGCACTTACAATTCAAGTTTGTCGAAACGCAAAACGGGAGGTACGCTCTCCTTTTACAATGCGCAGGTGTGAAGTTGCTAAAGAAATCCCTTGATAAAAAATCGGAAGAAGTAGCAGACAGAAAAATGAAAATTGTGCGGGCAAAATGAAGCAAGGCAAATACTCAAAAGTTGGAGGTACTGCAAAATGAAAATACAAAGAGCTCTGGGTTTGCTCTTTTTGGGCATGGCTCTTATCCTGACTGCCTGTAAAGTGGAAAACACCGCTGACACAACAACAGAATTAGCCCAAAACAAAAACAGCACAACTTCAGGCGTGGACACAACAGCAACAGAAATCACACCTGATGAAGAAGGCTCTGTTGTTAGAGGTACACCTGATGATCACGGTCTTGGACAGCTTGAATATTGGGACATTGACGAATTTGAAATCTGGATGGAACAACAACATGAAAGAAACCAGCGTCTTGCGGATAACCATGAGAAGTCGTTTTACGACAAAGGCGCAAATGGAGGTTATTATTGCCGAGAATGGACACAGGAAGATGTTGATACGCTTTATGGCCAATGGCAAGAACAGCTTGCCCTTATGAAAGAAGGCTATCGATTCACAAAGCAAATTCCTTTTGATGATGAGTGTGGGATTTCTGGCGTATTTGGGCCTGAAGCAGATGAGCCGCCCGTATCGGCCTCTGGTGCCACTATTATCACTTTACCAAACGGTTCAAGGGTTGATTTAGGACATTTTGATACAACGGATGAAGCAAAACATGCCGTTGAAGAATATCTGTCACAGCAAGTTGAGGCTGGTACGCTTACACAATCGGAAGCTGACAATATTCTCATACATGGTGCAGTTGATAAGTACTAATGGAGTGTTAGTAAAATAGGGGAGGGAGAGATTATGGAAGCGTATAAGGACATGAAGAGTATTAAAAAAAGACCATTTAGTATATTAGCAGATTGCGATAAAATATATCAATTTTTGCTTGGAATTTATGAGAGGGATTGGAGAAACGGCGTACCAGCTCCCTTCTTTGAATACGCATACGTATCCTTTTCCTACTGGATGGACATATCCTATTCTTACAAAAACCGAATTTGGGAATGTGATGGAGAGATTGTTGCATTTTGTTTCTATGAAAATCCAGTAACAGATATCTATTTCTGTCTGAAACCCGGATATGAAAAGCTGGCCTTAGAAATGGTGGCATATGCTGATGAAAAAATGCTTATGAACGGAAAAAGCATACAATTTATTTTCTTTGGCGGGCAAGATGCATTGATGAATGCTGCGCGGCAGTTGGGATATGGACAGAAATCAGAGCACTGGGAAATGCAATATGATTTTGCATATGCATTGGATTATCCACTGCCAGAAGGTTTTCAATTTATAAAACCGCAGGATCTGGATATATCAAAAGTAGGAAAATGCTGCTGGAAAGGGTTTGACCATGAGCAAAGTGAAGGCCCATGGAACCATCAGTATGAGCAACATAACTGTTTGCTGAGCATCGCGCCTCACGCAACGCCGGAGCTGGATGTGGCTATTGCGGATGAGTCCGGGGAATATGTCTGCTATGCAGGAATGTGGTGGATTCCTGAAAATCATCTGGCATATATGGAACCGCTCTGCACCATTCCCGAATATCGACATAAAGGTCTCGCCGAAGCGGCATTGTCTGAAATGTATCGGAGAACAAAGGCGTTAGGGGCAACGCATATGACAGGCGGTGCAAACAGGTTTTATCAGAAGCTTGGATACCAGAATGCAGTAAAATGGACCTTCTGGCAAAAACAATAAAAGTATGGGGGACATCCAGTGAAAAGTTCAACAGTGACAGCACAGTTTTCCTGCGACTGTAAAACGGCCTGGGACATTGTTACAGATAATGAGAATTTTGAATGGCGGAGTGACCTGTCCAAAATCGAAATCATTGATAAAAGTTGGTTTGACGAGTATACAAGGGATGGATTTGTAACACATTTTCGGATTACCGCAAAAGAGCCATACCGAGAATACCGCTTTGATATGGAAAATCAAAACATGAGAGGTCACTGGAGCGGCATATTTGAGAGCTGTGATGGGGGTACGCAGATTACTTTTACAGAAGAGGTTCAGGTGAGGAAACGGATTATGAATCTGTTTGTAAAGGGGTATCTGAAGAGACAGCAGGCCAGATATATTGCAGATCTCAGAAAAGCGATAGCAAAATTGTAAGATTGTTGGCTGGTTATAGATAAAACAGTTTACAGAAAAATACTGATAATTTAATTAGGAGAACTCAAGGTGGCAATAATATAACGAGAGAACAAAATGAGAAATCCAGAACAAACAATAGGAAATTTAATTGATAAGCAGAATGTTTCTTTTAGTGCTTCTATTTCTAAACACGATGCTCCATGAACTCTGGAAAGGAAATGTCTGTAAGGCGGGAGAAGGTTGAAGATGAGTAAAATATTATTGTTAGAGGATGATGTGAGTCTGGTAGACGGACTGAGGTATTCCCTGAAAAAAGAAGGATATGACGTTACCGTTGTACGAACAGTGGAAGAAGCGATTGGCGCATTGCCGGTTATCAGCGAATATGATTTGCTGTTGCTTGACGTTACATTGCCGGACGGAACAGGGTTTGATGTATGTGAAAAGGTCCGGCGGCAGAATACACAGATACCGATTATTTTTCTGACGGCTTCCGATCAGGAAGTCAGTATCATACGAGGTCTGGATTTGGGCGGAGACGATTATATTACAAAACCCTTTATGCTTGGGGAACTTTGCTCCCGTATCCGTGCGCAGCTGCGCCGGTCTGGGATGGGCAGTCAGGAGAAAACCACTTTTTTAAAAAGCGGAGATATTACCATTGACCTTCTTGGCAGCAAAGTATTGCTGAACGGAAAAACTTTGGAACTGACGAATGCAGAATATCGTCTGCTCTGCCTTTTGGTAAAAAACGAAGGTCTCATTATGACACGCGAGAAAATTCTGGATGAATTGTGGGATAGCAATAAAGACTTTGTGGATGATAATACTTTATCCGTCTATGTCCGAAGGCTTCGTGAAAAAGTGGAAAGCAACCCCTCCCAGCCAGAACATCTGATTACAGTCAGAGGTTTCGGATATCAGTGGAAGGAGGTTTCTTTATGAAGCTTTTTCAGGACAAACAGGTTCGGTATTTTTGCTGCTTTCTCATTTCCTTTCTTTTCATTTTATTGGGGAGCGGCGCATGGTTATTTTCCCTTCAGATTGATTCTGCAAAAGAAATGCTTTTTGTAAGGGAAAATACCATGATATCAGTATTACTGGAGCAAGGAGTTTCGGAAGAGGTGATTGCTGCAGCGATTACCAATACAGAAAGTGGTGAAAGTGGAGCAGACTATTTGAGCAAAACAGGAAGAACAGGAAATACAGCAGCCAATGCCTTACCGGAGTTTAGTGAATTTCGTAAGGAAGCTGGAAGACATATTGTATCTGCCGCCGCTTGGTTATCAGTGCTTCTGACAGGCGGCGTTTTTATCTTTTTATGGAAAAGGGATAGATTATATCAGAAAGCAGAAGGTATCATGCAGCAATACATTGCCGGGGATTTTACCAGTCATTTGTCCCAAAGCAGTGAGGGCACGATTTATCAGATGTTTTCTTCTATGGATGAGCTTGCGACAATACTGCAGGCAAGAGGAGAGTCCCAGCAGAAAGAAAAAGATATTTTGAAGAGTACGATTTCTGATATATCCCATCAGCTTAAAACACCTCTGGCAGCGCTTACCATGTATCAGGAAATTATTGCGGAGGAACCGGAGAATCCGAATACGGTAAAAGAATTTTCTGCAAAGATGGGCGTTTCCTTAAAACGCATAAAACAGTTGATTGAGGCGATGCTGAAAATCACACGGCTGGATGCGGGCGGTATTATGTTCGAGAAACAGAAGAATTCCGTTTATGAAGTGGTATCTCACGGCATTAACGAGCTGAAGCTGCGGGCAGAGCAGGAGAATAAAGAAATCATCCTGGAGGGGGACAGAGACCAGACAGTTTCCTGTGATCTGGAATGGACCGGGGAAGCAATCGGAAATATCGTAAAGAATGCACTGGATCATACTGACTCTGGCGGAAACGTTCAAATCATATGGGCGCAGTCCCCGGCAATGGTTAGAATACAGATTAAGGATAACGGAAGCGGGATTTTGCCGGAAGATATCCATCATATCTTTAAGAGGTTTTATCGCAGTAAAAAATCGTTGGATACACAAGGCGTAGGATTGGGACTTCCCCTTGCAAAAGCGATTGTAGAGGGCCAGAAAGGTGTAATTTCAGTAAAAAGTGAACTGGGTGAGGGAACAACCTTTACAATTTCCTTCCTTACAGACTCGTAAGCGGAAATTCATCGGAATGTAAGGTGCCTCTGTTATACTCTATAATTACAGGAGGTACTGATATCATGGAAATACTAAAGGTACAAAATTTATGTAAGACCTATGGCAAGGGTGAAGCCCGGGTAGACGCATTAAAAGATGTTTCTTTTGCTTTGGAAAAAGGAGAATTTGCAGCAGTTGTTGGTGAATCCGGTTCCGGAAAAAGTACATTGCTCAACTGCATTGGCGCGTTGGATGCTCCTAGTTCTGGCAGCGTGACGATTGAAGGACAAAATCTGCATACTATGAAAGAGGAAGAGCGGACTATTTTCCGCCGTAGGAATATCGGCTTTATCTTCCAGTCTTTTCAGCTTGTTTCGGAACTGACGGTAGAACAGAATATTATTTTCCCTATACTGCTGGATTATCGCAAGCCTAATGCGCAGGATGTAAAGGAAATTCTGGATATGCTGGGTCTGACAGAACGCCGCAGCCATTTGCCTAACCAGCTTTCCGGCGGACAGCAGCAGAGGGTAGCTATTGGCCGTGCCTTGATTACAAGGCCAAAGCTAATCCTGGCGGACGAGCCGACGGGAAATCTGGACAGCAAAAACAGTCAGGATGTGATGGATTTGCTGACACAGGCATCCCGCCACTATCAGCAGACAATCTTAATGATTACCCATAACAATAATCTGACCGTTTCTGTAGATCGTGTTTTGCGGGTAACAGACGGTGTGCTTACAGACTTGGGAGGGAATGCGAATGAAAGGTTATCTTGATCTTGTCCCTATTTCCGCTAAAGTTCATAAGAAACAGAGCCGGATGTCCGTTTTCTGCATTATTCTTTCGGTGTTTCTCGTAACGGCTATTTTCGGTATGGCAGATATGTTTATCCGGGGACAGATTTTACAGGCTCAGTCGGAAAACGGGAACTGGCATATCGGGATTCGGAATATTACGGATGAAGATGCAGCAGTATTGGCAGCCAGACCAGATATAAAAACGGTGTCGGCATACGGAGTCCTGAATTTCCGCGGGGATCAGGGGTATACCTTTGGGAAAAAAGATACTGCAATTTTTGGCTGTGATGAGGCCATGGTGAAGGATATTTTTGATATGCTTTCAGAAGGTACTTTCCCGCAAGGGGAGAAGGAAGCCGTGGTATCCGATAATGCAAAGGAGGTGCTGGGCTTAAAAATAGGAGACCAGATTACTGTCCAAACTGCTTCCTATGAAGAGCTGCCGTTTACAATTTCCGGTTTTGCAACAAATACGGCAAATCTTTTGCATGAAGATTCTTTTGGAGTGTTTTTGTCTACAGAGGGGTTCCGCGCCATTTATCCAGAAGTTGAGAATGGGAAAGCTTCGGATTACAATACGATGTTTTATGTGCAGATTTCAAATACAAGGCACATTCAGAATACGATCCGGGATATAAAGACATCGTTTTCTCTGACAGACGACCAGGTTTCTGAAAATACAAAGCTATTGGGACTTTTAGGTCAAAGCAGTAGCGCTTTCATGATGCAGGTATACGGCGCAGCAACCGTCCTGTTCGTTTTGGTACTATGTGCCGGTATTCTGATGATTACCAGCAGCCTGAACAGTAACGTGGCGCAGAGGATTGAATTTTTCGGACTGATGCGCTGCGTTGGAGCAACGCCAAAACAGGTGATGCGGTTGGTCCGCAAAGAAGCGCTCCATTGGTGCCGACTGGCAATTCCCATCGGTGTAATTACCGGTACAGTCGTGGTATGGCTTATGTGTTTCGTTTTAAGATGGCTTAGTCCGGCTTATTTTGGAAGCATGCCTATTTTCAGCATCAGCATTCCTAGTATCATTGCTGGTATCTGCGTGGGACTCCTCACGGTGCTGCTTGCTGCCCGCTCTCCAGCAAAAAAGGCTTCGAAGTCTTCTCCATTGGCAGCGGTGTCGGGAAATGCAAATGATCTGCAACCTGTCCGGAAGGCGGCCAATACTACGCTTTTTAGGGTGGACACTTCCCTTGGTATCCATCATGCGAAATCAAGTAAAAAGAATTTCGTGTTAATGGTAGGCTCATTTTCGCTGAGCATTATTCTTTTCCTGTCCTTTTCGGTGACAATTGATTTTATGAAGCATACTTTGACGCCGCTGCATCCATGGACGGCAGACTTGTCTATTGTCAGTCAGGATCAGACTTGCTCTGTAAAGAATGAGTTAATAAAAGAACTTTCCAGCAATCCGGCTGTAGACAGTGTATATGGACGTATGTTTGCTTATAATGTCTCCGTTGTCATAAATGGTGAAACAAAGCCGGTGGATCTCATCACTTATGAGGAAAAACAATTTGACTGGGCGAAAAACTATCTGCTGTCCGGTAGTCTGGGAACAGTCCAGAATCAAAATGGAACGGCTCTGGTTGTTTTTGAAGCGCAGAATACAGTCCAGGTAGGAGATACCGTCACCTTGAGTATGGGAGAAAAGTCTTCCAATATGGAGATTGTCGGTATGGTTTCGGATTGCCCGTTTAATAACAGGGCGGATGTCGGAAAACTTATTTGTTCAGAAGAGACTTTCCGGCAGCTGACCGGGGAAAGCGACTATACGATTATTGATATACAACTTGCACAGGGGACAACAGAAAATGACGTAAATGCAATCCGTAAAATGGCGGGCGGAACCTATACCTTTTCTGATGACCGTATGAGCAACAGTAATACGCGGGGAACCTATTATTGCTTTGGCCTGTTTGTGTATGGATTTCTGGTTCTTATCACATTGATTACGATATTCAATGTGATCAACAGTATTGCCATGAGTGTTGCAGCGAGGATTAAACAGTATGGCGTGTTCCGAGCAATTGGATTAAGCAACCGGCAGCTTGTTAGAATGATTGTGGCAGAAGCCTCCACTTATGCGGTTATAGGCAGTATCTGCGGCGGTATATTAGGTCTGCTTTGTAATAAGTTCTTATTTGATAAGCTGGTTGGGTTCCAGTGGGGAGATCCTTGGAACGTTCCTATTGCAGAGCTTGCGGTGATAATTGCAGTGGTAGTACTTGCGGTAATCCTGGCAATCAGAGGGCCAATTCAGAAAATCCGCAAAATGTCTATTGTGGATACTATTAGCGCACAATAGATGCTGGTACCGGAGAGATAAAGAATCATGTTTTTCCGGCACATGTTGGAATAAAATGGAATAGAGGTAATTATGCTGACAATTTTATTTGTAGATGATGATGCCGGTTATTTGAAGGTTTTATTCTATACGTTTACGAAGGAGCTTGCTACGAAACTTTCTTCTCACTACCTACAACGCCGGGAACCTCTGATTTGACGGAATTTTGCAAAAGAATGCCGCAATATGCAACGTATCCAATAGTTGTAAAAACAAAGAAACGGAGGATTTTATTCCCCCGTTTCCTTGCTGTTGGCTTCCTGTATTCCCTTTGTAGTTGCCGCCATAATCGTTAAATTCCGGCTGCTCATATCGGCAAGCAGACTATCGAGCTGCCGCCGTTGCGTTGATTTGTCCGTTTCCTCATTCGGGAAAATAACTGGTCTATCGACACATCTAAAAAGGTGACAAGCTCATAAAAGATTTGTAGGCTTGGGTGCTGTCTGCTGTTCTCAATGGACGCGATATAGCGCGGCGCAATGTTCAGCCTGTCCGCTAAATGGTTGCGCGATATGCCCTTTGCCTTTCTTGCTTCCTTTATGGCTTGTCCGAAAGCCTTAAAACGCAATTCTTGACCCCATTTTTATTCACTTTATGGGCTTTCATGGTGCTGCGATTGCAACCCTGCTTTCGCAAGCCGTTTGTCTGGTTTTTATGGTGATATATCTGAAAAGGAAAAGATTGTTTTCTTTGCATATCACTTGTTTTGACAAAGCTGATGTTTTACCTCTTGTCCCAAAAGCCATACCGTCCGTCATTCAACAAAGCATTCAGGCGGTAAGCACAACATTTTTAACCGCGTTAGTAAGTACATACAGCATTATTGAGATTGCGGCATATGGCATTACCGGAAAACTGGAAACTATACTTTTCTATCCGGCTATGGCGTTGAATATGGTCTTAACTGCAATTATAGGTCAGTGTATCGGTGGACAACGGGTTGATCGCGCAAAAGATTATTTAAAGTGCGCTTTGAAATATGGGTGTTTACTGCTCTTAATTCTCTCTATTGTCATAGTAACATTTTCTAGACAGCTTTCCGGCCTTTTTGTAAATAGCCCTGATGTTGCAGCTATTGTCGGTGTGTACTTTTCCATTGTGGGTATCGGCTATGTTCTAAATACAGTAACAAATAGCTTTCTTGGAGTATTGAACGGTTTTGGTAAGCCTGCAAAAAGTATGTTGTTAATGATTTTTTACTATATTGTCGTCCGTATGCCTTTAGCTTATCTTCTTTCATTTTTAGGATTTGGGCTAAACGGAATATGGGGTGCCGTACTTATCAGCCATATTTGTGCGGTAGCAGCTTCCGCTATTGTATCGATATTACAGTTTAAAACACCAAAATAATTCAAACATATTTTACCCCCATCACTATAATACTGTTTATATTTCACTTGTGCCCGATTGCATTTTGCAGTCGGGCGCATTTTGTATTTTCTCAAATGTTTTTCTGTAAAATTTCTAAATAATCCCATTCTAATCCTATTTATATTATATAAGATTTATTTTTTGTACATTGAAAATAGCATAGGTTCAGTTGTCCTATAACAAAAACT
>ERZ1036412.282-NODE-282-length-46296-cov-9.266690_pt1 | contig 46296 bp, 52 predicted proteins | sample MGYA00514218_ERZ1036412 | MGnify/ENA primary metagenome ERZ1036412 (study PRJEB33795, sample SAMN09464944) | human gut metagenome | host: Homo sapiens | place: USA: Stanford, California | collected 2016-11 | study: EMG produced TPA metagenomics assembly of the...
GAAAACCAAGGGAAACGTGCGCCCAAAGCACGGACACGTAAGCCAAGAAATCAGCTTACTACCAATGCTTAAATTGTAAGCTTATTTAAATCGAGTTGTACTAGGTATGAGTTTCGGGCATTTTCCGATTTTGAGCAAAAAAATAACGGTCAGCAGAGAAATCAATCTCCACTGACCTTTTTGTTTACTGTATCTACTCCCTTACATCAGCCTTTTATAAATATCCAACATACTTTCAAGCTGGTATTGCAGCAACCATGCGGCATCATCATACTCAGTCGTTGATTTAATGGCTTTCAACAGTTTGGGATAATACTTTTCTGTCTCTGTAATCATTCTATAAATTCTCTCCCTGCTAAGCCCCCAAGACATCGTTGTCAAATTATTGCAACGATCAATACACTTCACTAAAGCAGCTTTCGGGTCCACAACTATGGCATCATAATAAGAATCCATCACTGATTCTCTGTCTGAATCGTTTGTCTTTTCGTGAGTTAAGAGGGCAACTATTCTTTTTGCCTCATCACTAACCGGAAGATCACTCTCTATCTTATTGCAATCCTCAATTACATCATGGAGAAGAATTGCTGCAATGACCGCGTCTTCTTTTATACCCATAGACAAAGCATGACACGCCATATTCAGCGGATGATAGATATACGGGGTATCCGATTTTTTCCTTTTCTGGCCTTCATGCGCTTCAACCGCGAAGTCAACCGCTTTTAAGGTATCAGGCATCCGAAAATTCCTGGCGGTTGTCTTTACATATGTTTTCATATGCTCCCAATTATAGATCGCTTCTTTGGTCTTAAAGACTTTTCTCTTTTCCTCAGCCAGCGCAGACAGGGAAACATCGAAGACATCAGCAAGTTTCAGCAACTTGTCAAGATCAGGTTTATACTCATCCCTCTCCCAGGAAGATACCGCTTGAAATGACACATCCAGCTCATCAGCAATTCTTTCCTGCGTAAAGCCTTTTTCTTCTCTTAATCGTCGTATATTAGCGCCTATACTCATCGTACCCTCCTAGTCAAGAAATCCCAAATTGTATATTTCCGTAGCTCCATACAGTTTCAGATCTTTTTCGATATCAGACTGGATTGTTTCCATAAAACCCTGATCCCAGCAATCATAGGTCAGTCCAATATCTATCGGAAACAAAATATACTTCACTCCATTCAGCGTAAACTTTGTTTTAACAAACTTCGCGGGCCATCCAGGTTTTTTATCCCATTCTTCTTTTTTTGCCGCGAACTCGCCTTTCCATTTATTCTTCAGAGCATCCAGTATTTGCTGATTTATAATAGGGATTGCCTGCTCCAAAGAAATCCCATCTATTTCCATCAGGACGCTCGTGCTCCCGAACCGATACGGAGAATCTTCCGGTTCTGATGGATCATAACCTACCAAATGATCCATGATGACATGATCGGAATCAACAACCCATTTGCCTTCTCTAAGAATATAATCTCTGTTGTAATCTCCGTCCTTTTCACGTTTAGCAATGACCCTATCGTGAATAAGGTAATAAACAGTTTTCTTTTCTTCCATCTTGCGAGTCCTCCTTCTGTAAGTATCATATCAAAAAACGTACAAAAAGATCAGCAAGCCCGGATAGAAGTTATATATACTTATTCAAGCTACGCTTGAGTTGTTCTGTTTCATTATAATCGCTGTTATCACAAATAGCAATAACCATATCCATACAAAAAACGGCCAGCAGAAACAGAACCTCCACTGACCGTCCTCCTTAAACTCTCTTCACAAAATCCAGCGAGATCCATCCAATCCCGCTCTTCAACCTTCCCCATCCAGCCTTAGAACCCCGTCCAGCTTTCACTTCTATGATCGTGTACACTCCAACTGGGCAAAATTGAACCCTGCCGTAATCCGTTCCAGAACCCTTCCGGATATTCAGATCCGAAATACTCACCTTCACCAAAAATGGCACCTTCACCGCAGGTTCAGCAACCTTCGGCTCATACACCACATTTCCGTCCGCATCAAACACCTTGTACACTGGATTCTGATCCGCGCATTTCTTCGCATTACCCAAAATCTTATAAGCGCCCTTCTGCGTCTTGCTGTCCGCCCATGTCTTCCTGACACGGTACCACTTGATTTCAGCCGTACCATTGGAATCCTTCACATCATACTGTGTCAAATCCCACTTCTCGATGATGGAGCAGAGCTTTTCCACATAGGTCAGGCTCGTCGCATACCCGCCATCCTTGATAATCTGGACAGCCTTCTTATAGTCCGTGCATCCCTTCAACCCGTCATACCTGAGCTTGCTGCCGTTTTTCGCCCCAAGCAGATAGGCGGAATGGTCAGCGATCGAATCCTCAATGCAGGAATACTTCCGGAAATCAGCCATGATCGTTTCATAGCTGCCGTCAGCGTTCTGTTCCTGGGTCTTCTTCGTATAAACAGACTTTCCATCCCATGCAGACCCACTCCAAGTATTCGCGGACAGAGATTTCTTCATCCCGAACAGGTTGTTGGCATTCTGCGCAAGCTCGCTCTTGCCATAGCCAGACTCCAGAATGAACTGTGCCAGCGATACCGACGCCAGAATCCCACTCTTCTTCTGGTCAGCCGTGAAAAGCGCGCCGACCTTCTTGATCGCATCCGCCTCGGACAGCCCTTTCAGCACGGAAGCCTGTGTTCCCTTTGAAACAGAGCCACCGCCGGAATCAGATGACCCCTGCAAAGCCGCCGTCACCTTCTCCGCCAGATCCCCCATCCTCGCATACATCCAGTTTCCACAGGACTTGTTTGCAAACCATCTGTGAACCGTCAGGATCATTTCCCCGCTCCTCGGCGAATAATTCAGCGTCTTATCCTTATCCCCGAACCAGATCAATTTATTCTTCCCGTTACGCTTACAGATATCGGTGCACAGCTTGATCAGCGTCTGATACACTACATCCCGGAAAGCATAAGGCTCCGTGGTATCGGACGCGCACTCGATCGTCACCGCCCTCTGGTCATTGGCATTACTGGAAGAGCACCACGAACGGTTCTTCTCTTCCACATACAGAGCTACCCTGCCGTCCTTATCAATCCCGTAATTGCTGGATGACTGTGTGCTGCTCTTCGCGAACCAGTCTCCCAGCCCCTCCGCCGTACACTGGCCGACCACACAATGAGGCGTGATCCGGTCAATGCCGTGCGTCCTCTGCCCGGAATGGTTCGGGCCCAGCTTCTTATAAACCACCATAGGACTATTGGTATATGCCATCACTCTCCACCTTCCTTTTCATCCTCTTTCTCAGCCCTGTCATGCAGCTGCTCCAGCACCTTCCGAAGCTTTGACGGGATTGGAAGCCCCAGATACGCCGCATTCTCCACCAGCGACAATCCCTCATTGCTCAGATAGAAAAAAATCACCGCCGTCCTCAGCACGCTCCCTGTCCCAATCACCTGTGCATCCAGCAGATGCCCGATGCCTGCCAGCGCAAAGATCAGGACCTTCCTGCAAATCCCCTTAAACCCTACGGCAGACGAAAGTTTCTGATTTGCCACCGCGCACATAATCCCAGTGATATAATCCAGCACCACAAAAGCCAAAAGCGCATAAAGAAGCCCGTCACACCCGCCAAGGAAATACCCCAGCCATCCGCCTGCCGCTGCAAACACCGCCTGTACCACATTCCAAAACTCTTTCATCGCAAATCCCTCCATTTCTTTGCAAAATTTAAGGGACAGCCAAAGCCATCCCCTGATAACAGTCATTAAATTGTCCAAAGCCTTACGCCTCTTCCTGCTCCGTCAGCGTATAGGTAATCTTCATCGTCTTATCCGTATTCTTCACCACCGCCTGCGACAAGTTATTGATCGTTGCCAGATACGGAGTCAGGATGTATGTCATCCTGTACTGGTTCAGATAGGAGCTTGCCCAGAAGAAGATATATTCCTTATACTGGAACGCCTCCGTGCAGATTTCTTCCAGCCTTGCCGCGCCTGCTGTCTGGATTACCGTATCATTTATTGTGACTTGAAAATCCCACCCGATGATGAGATCCCCGATCAGCACCAGATAGTTCTCACAGTTGCTCGAACCACCTACAGCCTTCATTGCGGAAGTAAATCCGAAATCGATTTTCGTCACATCCGTGGAATTCCCCAGGTTGACCTTGTATATCCCGGTCTTGTCATAAGCTGGAATATACAGATACCCATTCCTGATCACCGCCCTCTTCGTCCTAGTGGGATAACTGTCATACTTATAGCTTCCGATTGCCGGGATTGCCACATTGGATAATGTCCAGCTCCCCTCCGTGAAGGACAGGTCAGACTTTTTGATCTTGATCCACAGCATCGCCGCATTCCCAGACGAATTCTGCTGATTGGAAAATCCATACCAATACCCATCCTTCCCATCAATGAAATCCCCATACGGCGGATAGCTCCCATAGAACTTAAAAGTGGAGCACTGCAGCACCGTCTCATCCAAAAGCGTCAGCGTGGTATCATCCAGTTTCTCATTCAGCCCGATATTAAACACCGGTATCCGGTACTTATAGACCTGAACCGTATTACTGGCATAGCCGATCGCATAAAGCAGGTTATTCTCAAAATCCACCTCCACCACTTTGAAAAGCACTTCCATCATGGCATCGTCCAGATCCAGGGATATTTTCCTTGTCCGCAGAAATGGCGTGGCTACATTCACATCACTTCCATAAGCATTCGCCCCTCCATGCTTGGAAGTCAGTCCTACCGCCGCGATTGTGCCATTCCCCTGGGATGGCGTAAACTCCCAGACAAAGCGGTACCCATTATCCAATGCCTTGCTCTCCGTCAGGTTCATGCTCCCGCGCCTTATGTTAGCCGTAGCGTTGACATCATTGCTCGCATAGGCCACAGGCAGGTTGTCGGAGGAAAGATAGATATTATCCGCGTCCTCCGTGATTGCTTTCGGAAATAATAAAATGCCGCCAATCATGTTCGGGCAGACCGGCAGCATCTCATTATTCCAGGCCATCTGGTTGTCATACTGGCCGGCGGCATTGTACATCGCCCCCATCGGGTTGATCCCGAAAAGATGGTTCACTGCGTTCGTGACCATGTTCTCTTCCATAACCCTCTCCACATCACCTGTATTCGTATCGGTCAGTTCAATGACCATCGTCCCCTTTAACTTCATAAGCGCCTCCTAACCATTGCTCCCGCTGACATCCACCGGCATCGCAAAGCCGCCGATCACCGTCTTTCCAACCAGCATATCCGAATAATCCCTCCGCATTGTTTCCCTGACCTCCCATTCACTGGAACCCGCAAAATTTTTCACCTTAAGCCTGCCGTTTTCCGTGCCGGTACCGAAGGCAAACCTTCCGGCATACTCTTCCACATCAATCCTGCCATCCCACGCCGCAGAAGCTCCCATGCTCTGCCCGGAGATGGACGCGATGCACCATCCGGCATCCACAAACCCGGTCCCGCCCGTTACCCTCATATAGACATTGAAGGTATTGGTGTAATCCGCCACCACGTTCTCGACCGGATAATAGAGCAGGACCGTATGCTTCCCACTGTGCCAGTTCTCCTGCGGATGATGGATCTCAATGATCTCATCATTAAACTCAAAAGTGAAGGCCACATCCGCATGGCCGTCCTCTGTCCAAATCATGGGAAGCGACACTGTAATTGTCTGCCCTTCTGTTGTTCCTATAACGGCGGGCTCACCTGCAGATTCTTCTTCCACTATGCCGTTTACGTTTACTGACGGGATTACCATTTCACCACTCGCCACAGCCGACCGGCTGACCAGATCCGCGGATACATCCACGATAACCTGCCCGAAGAACTGGGCATGGTTATCTTCCGAAGTCGCAAACTGGATGGAAATGATCTTTGTATCCACATCCGCCACCGTAAAAGCAGAAGCATTTGTGAAAGTATGGATCCCGATCCGACCTGCCTCAATCTGATTCAGTAATCCAGAGATATTTTTATCATTCTTGCTCTTCGCCTGGGACAGCTTCGGATTCTTCCCCACGCACCTGATCGTCTGCCTGCCACCGATCTTGATGCTGTTCAACGTAATGCAGGCATACTTCGTGGCATCCGCCTGTCCACCGGAGAATGATAAGATATCCCCTACATCCAGAGCCGGATTCCCTATCGTGTCAGAATCAAACGGCACATAATTCACGGCAGACAGGTCAGCCAGGATATTCCGTACCAGCTGCTCCCTGGTCTCATCCAGTCCAAACTGCAGGAGCGGATTCACGCCCAGATTCATGGTCAGCCCGTCATCCAGAACCAAAGCGTAATACTCCGCAGTCTGTGTCCGGAGATTTGTAGAACTGACCGCCGTATACCTTGTGATAAAATCCGAAAAACTGGAAGTGAACCGGTGCCTCCGCTCCACAGTCAGCACCGGCTGATCCCCATACTTCCGAAGTTCTAGCTGGCCAGAACGGTTTACCACAAAGAAACCTCCCAGCACCTGCCCCACATAATACAGGACATCCCGGAAGGTCTCGATATCATTATCCGTATAGATGGACAGGTTCTCCATGCCGTTCGGCATCGCCTCGATCTCCGCCCTCGTCTGTGCCAGCTCCACCCTGCAGGCAGAAGCGCACAGGTTCATGAAGTCAAACGCATTTCCAACCGCCTCAAATCCATTGAAGTTCTTCTCGAACCTCACCATGTGATCATACGCCTTGATCTCAAGGCACTTTGCTTTCCGGTTCGCCTCGGATACTTCAAATATCCCCATCGGGACTTCCTCATAAGAACCGTCCGCCAGCTGCAGGTGATAGGCCAGCGTCACAGCCGCATCCATCAGCGTATACCGGTCAATGTCACAGAAAAGGGAAATTCCCATTTCTGCCGCATACACGGTCCCAAGTTCGATCTCCGTGGAGCCGCAGCACTGGCTTGTGATATAACCGCTTCCCTTCACAATGTCATCCTGGCCAAAATCATACACCATTCCGTCCTTAGAAGTGATTCTTCCTGTCCAGTAATATTTTCTTGTATTTGCCTTAACGGCCGTCAGAAATGCCTCGCTTACCGGATACAAATGGCCACCTCCATCCTTCCCAAAGTGACATCCCAAGTGTCACTCCAAATGTCACTTCGCCTTAGAACTCTTTCAGCGTGAAGGACACCTCCCAAAGCGACCCATAGGACGTATCCGAAACCAGCTTCACCTGATACCCGTCAATATACATCTGCATATCCACGATATTCATGGTCTCCATATCCAGATATCCCACTGTAATGCTTGCCAGCTTCTTATAAGCCGAAAACTTATTCAGCCACTTCTTCGATACCCGGAAAGTCACCCCGATCTGAACCACACCTTCCCGGACAACATCCCTCTGTGTGGTCCCTGCCTCCGTCACGCCCCCACTGTCTGCCTCCACATCTGATAAATTTACAGAATATGAGGCAGGCATCGGTATATTCTCATTGTCAAAAACAAGATACTGCATATGCGCCATATTACCTGCCTCCACTTCTCAGATTCATTCTCTGCTGAGCCGTGACAACAATCTCATCGATCATGTCACCACCGATATAAACCGGAATCACGATATCCCCCGCAGCACCGCCTCCGGCAAGAACCGTATTCAGTGCTGTGTTGATACCGGAGACCAGAACCCCGCCATTTACACTGCCGCCGGAATAACCGCCCTGCACCGCCAGCACCCTCGGAGTGATCGTCATATCCCCGGCCACGCCCTGCATCGCCTGTTCGATCATGCCACGGCTCTTCTCAATGCCTTCAGCCAGCCCCTTCATAAAGTCCGGCATCCAGCTCTCATAATCCGTCAGCGGTCCCTCATCCGGCACGGAGAAATGCAGGAAGCTCTTGATCTTGTCAGCTACCGCAGAAACCGCATCACCTACCGCCGATATGCAGGACTTGATACCATTGACGATACCCATGATCAGATCCTTGCCCCAATTAAACGCCTGGGAAGCCAGCCCCGTGATATGGTTCTTCACATTGGAGAAACCTGTCTTTACCGCATTGAACACATTCCCCATCGCCGTCTTCACGGCTGAGGTCACATTATTCCAGAGCGTAGTCACGGCTGACTTGATCGCATTCCCTACGGACACCACCGTGCTCTTGATATTACTCCAAGCCGTCGTGACGGTATTCTTAATCGCATTGACCGCCGTGCTGATCGCCGTCTTAATCCCGTTCCAGATCGTCGTCACCGCTGTCTTTATCGCATTCAGTACCGTCATGATCACGGACTTGATCCCATTCCAAGCCGTGGCCAGGAATGTCGAAATCGCATTCACCACGGTCTCCACCACAGACTTGATACCATTCCAGATCGTGGTGAAGAATGTCTTGATCGTGTTCCATACGGTCGTCACGGTATTCTTAATGGCATTCCAGGCATTCGACAGGAAGGTGGATATCGCGTTCACAACCGTCGTGAAAATATTCTTGATCCCATCCCATAACCCGGAGAAGAAATCTTTAATCCCATTCCAGACCGTGGAGGCCGTGTTCTTGATCGCCTCCCATGCCTTCTGGAAGAAATCCTTCAGCCCGTTCCATACCGCAACAGCAATCTCTTTAATGTTCTCCCATAGGTCAATCCAGAACTGCCGGAACTCTTCGCAGTTATTCCAAAGATAGATAAACGCCGCCGCCAAAGCCGCGATCGCCGCAATGATCAGCACGATCGGATTTGCCAGCATCGTGGCATTCAACGCCATGAACGCTTTCTGCACCACCCCGATCACGCCGGCCAGCTTCGGAATGATCGTCATAATCGTACCGACCGCAGAAATCACTTTACCAACCACGATCAGAACCGGACCTATCGCAGCCGCCACCAGCGCAATGGTGATAATGACCTTCCTCGTGCCCTCATCCATGCTGTTCAGCTTATCGACAAAGCCCTGAATCCAGGTCACAATCTGCCGGATCGCGGGCATCAGCATCTCCCCGAAAGAGATAGCCAGTTCCTCCAGCTGAGACTTCAGTATCGTCAGCTGACCGGCAAGGTTATCCTGCATGGTCTCCGCCATCCCTGCCGCCGTGCCGTCACAGTTTGCAATCGCATTGGAGAGCTTCGTGATATCCCCTTCGCCTGCATTCATCAAGGCAAGGAAACCGGACATCGCATTCTTTCCCACCAGCGTCTCAGCCGCATTCGCCTTCTCCGACTCGGACATCTGGTTGAACGCTCCCCGGCAGTCAGCCAGGATATCGGAAAGATCCCTCATGGATCCATCGGCATTAGTGGTCGCGATCGTCACTTCACCGAACGCCGCCCCGGACAGCTTCACCTCCCCGGTCAGGTTGTTCATGATCGTTCTTAAAGCGGTACCGGCCTGGGATGACTTGATACCGGCATTGGCCATCAATCCGATTGCTTCCGCAGTATCCTCCGCAGAGAATCCCAAAGCCCCGGCGATAGGAGCGCAATACTTGAAGGTCTCGCCCATCATGGAGACATTCGTATTCGCATTACTACTTGCCGCCGCAAGGATATCCGCAAAATGCCCGGAATCAGCCGCCGTAAGACCGAACGCCGTCAGTGCATCCGTCACGATATCGGAAGTGGTCGCCAGATCCTCTCCGGAAGCCGCCGCAAGGTTCATCACGCCCTCGATACCGGACAGCATATCCTCCGTCTTCCAGCCGGCCATTGCCATGTAGTTCATGGCTTCCACCGCCTCGGATGCGGAGAACTTCGTCTTAGCACCCATCTCCCGCGCCTTGTCCCTCAGCGCGTCAAAATCGGAGCCGGTTGCCCCGGACACCGCCGCAACCTTACTCATGGCGGAATCAAAATCAGCGGCAGTCTTCACCGCCGCCGTGCCTAATCCCATAACGCCCACCGTCACCGGCAGGAACTTCTTACCAACATTCGTGACATTCTCACCGACCGTCTTCAGCTTCTCGCCCTTCGCGGCGATCTCCTGCAGAGCCGTGGCAGAAGACTTTGCCTGTTCCTCCAAGGACCTCAGCTTCGCCTCCGTTTCCGCGATCTCACGCTGCAGGCCGTCATACTGTTCCTGCGTGATCGTGCCGTCCTTCAGAGCCTGGTCAGCCTGTTCCGCCGCCGTCTTCAAGGTTTCCAGCTTTTCCTTCGTTTCCTTGACGGCATCCCCTAGGAGCCTGTGCTTCTGCGCCAGAAGTTCCGTATTCCCCGGATCAAGTTTCAGGAGCTTATCGACATCGCGCAGCTGGCTCTGAGTATTCCTGATCTCTGTATTCACGCCCTTCAAGGCTGTCTGTAGTTTTGTGGTATCACCGCCAATCTCAACAGTAATCCCCTGTATCCTGCCAGCCATCCGTCTCCCTCCTTCATTAATTTCCACAATTTTCTATTGCTTTTTCAGCGATTTTGGCATATACTATTAGCAACGAAATCAATGATTTCATTTGGGCTGGTCGTAAGACCCAGGTCCATCCAGGGCGGGGAAGTTCCCCGCCATTTTTTTACAAAAACTGCAGAGGTGACAAGGTATTGAAAGAACTTAGCATTTTTATAGATGAGTCCGGTGATTTCGGTGAATACGACCATCATTCGCCTTTTTACATAATCACAATGGTTTTTCATGATCAGCAGGAAGACATTCAGCCAGCTATCTCAAAGCTGAACCAGGAACTCTCATACCTGAATCTGGACAACCTATGCATACATACAGGCCCCATCATCCGCAAAGAAGAAATCTATATAAATATGTCAGTTGATGAACGCCGCCGCATCTTCAATAAGATGGTCGCTTTCATCCGCCAGGTTGACATCCGCTACAAGTGTTTCTACATAGAGAAAAAGCATATCTCTGATGTCGTGGATGCCACAGGCAGGTTGTCCAGGCAGATTTCCGGGTTCATCCGCGGGCATTATGAAGATTTTCTTGCTTTTGACGATGTAAAAATCTACTATGACAATGGCCAGGTAGAGGTCAGTAAGATTCTTTCCTCTGTTTTTAATGCCCTGCTCCCAAATCCGCTCTTCCGCAAGGTTATGCCTTCAGAATATAAGCTTTTTCAGGCTGCCGATCTTCTGTGCACGCTGGAATTAGTCAGGCTCAAACTGGAAAACAATATGTTCTCCAAATCGGAGAAGAACATGATGTAGCTGATATCCTCAAACAACTCCAGCGAAAAGCTGTCCAGCGTGGAAGCCGCCGAATCCCCCTCGCCGATACTCTTCTGCAGGTCACTCAAATCCTTATAGATATCCCGGTGAAACCTGTTCCGGTATATCCTCGGAATGGCCGCCGATGCCCGGAAAGTTACATCCATCCCGTCAATGTTCACTGTCTTTGTAAGCGCCATAATGCTTCCCTCCAATCATAGAAATGGGCAGAGCCGAAGCCCTGCCCCAAAACGTTAGCCCTGTCCATCTTCGTCATCGTCATCCGACCCAGAAGAAGTCTGGTACACACTCTGATACCAGCCGTTGTAAACCGTATCCTCGGTATTCGCCCCGGTCTTCACCTTCACAATACCGTTCGGAAGCGGCGTGGAAGTGATCTCCAGCGTCTCCGTCTGGACTTCCTTGGAATCCTCGTTAGTCTTGCCCTCGATGGTCGGACGCGCCGCCGTGCAGTAATACATGCAATGCCTGATCTTTTTCTTATCCCCGGAAAACTCAAAGAGCAATGCGAAATGCTCCGGCTCCACCGTGGAATCCTCAATCAGAACCCCGTTCGCATCCTCCGTCTCTTTCAGGATATTCTTCCGGAAGCTGTCCGGGATCAGCGCGATCTCCAGATCGCCCGAATACCCGTTATTCGCTACAGTTGTGTAATACACCATGTCATCCGCATAAAACGGCTCGGTATCGCCCTCCGGATCCAGCGACAGGTTCACCGCGCCTGGAATCGCCACCGGCGTCCCGAAAGTCACCTCGTTCGTATCCTGGTCAAGCGTTGCCTTGGCGTAATGGCAATTCTTCAGGCCGAACTTCACCTTATTGCTTGTTCCCGCCATAATCCTTTACCTCGCTTTCATAAAATCAGCTATACCGTCATCTGGTACAGCACCTCATACAGTTTCTCTGACTCGATCCATACCTCCGATTTGCTCCAGAAAAGCTCATGGGAATTGAGAACTTCTTCCACACGATCTTCCAGCTCCGGATCCTTCTCATCGGTATAAAGTTCAATGCTCAGGTTGGAAAACTCCATATAGACCACATTATCCGCAGCAAAGTTCTCCGAACCCGGAAATAAAAAGCAGATGAACGGCGGATCAGGACTTTCCCCTTCCGCGAAATGGTCATAGGCAAAAGTGATATCCAGTTCCGTTAACATCTGCATTACTTCTTCATGCGTCATCCTTCTTCCTCCCGATTTCTATGATGCACTCCGCAGCATGACGGCAGACCGGACAGTTATATGGATAACCCCGGCAATCCTCGCCCCTTCGGGAACTGTGATAGACAAACAATCCGGTCGCCAAAGCCCCGATAGCAATAACGAATCCCAAAAGCAATATCTCCATCATCACTAACCGCCCTTCTGCAAATCTCTCTCGATATCCCTTGTCAGCTGCTTGATGCCCGCCTGCTCCGCCGGCGCGATATGCGGAAAAGCCCTCGTCCTTCCGCCGCCCCGCTTCGCATGGCCAAACTCCAAAAGATGCGTCAGCTGATACCTCTTGGAATGCACCACGACCTGGATGGAATCAGATGTTTCCCTGGTTTTCTTAACCGCCCAGCTTTTGGAATACTTCCCCGTCTTCTTAGGTGCCGTGCTCTCAATCTGCTTCTTCACGGTATCGCCGGCCTTCTTCACATCCTTCTTCAGGTCATCCGCCGCAAGCTTCGCATAATCCTCCATGCCCTTCATCACGGTATCCGCCAGCTGCTCAATCTTGATTGTCTGTGCCATCAGCGCCGCTCCTTCCTGCAGGTGAACTTCAGCGACTTCTTCCGGAAATTCATATGGTCGATATTCACGATGTTATAAATCTCACCCATGAACATCACTCTGTATCCCGTGGAAGTGACCGCCGCCGTCTTCCCGCAGTACCGGACCGTCACCGTCATGGAGAAATCCTCGACCGTGGTACCGGCAGCCTGCTCTTCCCTGGAGCTTGCCATCCCTTCGCCGCCGATCATGGCAAAGCAGGAAAAATAATTCATCCAAGCATTCTTATGATTGCCGTACTTGTCCGTCACGGTCTCATTCTTCTGGAACATCACCTTTGACCGCAAAGCCGCCACGTTCATCAGAACCCCTCCTTCCGGCTCCCGAATAAAAGAGCCCTCAGCGTCAGATCCATCGCATGATGGTCAGCCTCTTCCCTGTGCTCATACAGATATGCCACCGTGAACATCACGGCGATTTTCCCATTGGCGCAGGCATCCAGATCCGCCTCGTCATCCGTCCGCAGGATATCCATGCACTGCTTCTTCCCGGCGATTATGAAATTTTCCAGCAAAGAATCATCATCCTCGTAATCAATCCTCAGATAATTCTTCATCTCATCCACAGTCACAGCCATCTGCATCACCTCTTAAAAATATTGGAGCGGCAGATTTCTCCGCCACCCCATAGCCGCATCCTACAATCAGGAACCGGAAGCCCCCTTCATCTTCAGAAGCTGGATGCCCTCCGGCAGGATCACCTTACCGTCAACACGCTCCGTCGCCACGAACCCAACCTGTCCGTTAGCACTGTAAAGCTCATTCAGCCTATGGACAGTACGCCCCGAACGGTCAGCGATCCAATAATTCTTGAAATCACCGAACGCCACAGAAAGCGAACCCGCCACAACCGCAGGAACATAAGGGCTGGTATAAAGTTCATATCCCAGCAGTCTGTCCGGCTCACCCGCCTGAATGGAAGGCTGCCACAGATACGCCCCGTTGTTGTCCTTCAGCTTACGGATCATGGAAACCGTTGCGTCATTCATCAGAAACTTCGCATTCCTGCGATACGGACTCTTCAGCGCATAAACCAGGCTGATCAGCTCATCCGCCGTGATTGCGTTATTGGCCGCCGCAGTCACGCCGACCGTTCCGCCGTTTGCGGTAAAGATACCTGTCGGCTGGTTCGTGCCGGTACCGACACAGAACGCCTGCTCTTCCGCAATGCCAAACGCCCTGGCGAACTCAGCAGCGATATAGCTTTCCAAATCGAACATGGAATCCTGCAGGAGCTCGATCGACACCTTCACCAGATCCGTCAGCTTGAAGGCATCAATGGTCTTCTGGCCAAAGGTCGGATCGCTCTCGGTATAAGCGCCGTTCTCCGCCGTCCACTGCGCGGAAGAATGGGAAGCCGCCACCGGGATTTTTCTCTCCGCGTTTGTGGTAATGACCTTCGCAAGACCCCTCACCACATTCGCTTCATCCAGACCCATCACGATCTGACGCTCAAATTCCTCCGGCACCAGATATCCGCCGTCCGCCTGCACGCCCTCGGAAAGGACATTGTGAACCGGTCTCTTCCCACGCAGATGCGCTCCGAAATCTTCCTTGTACGCATTAGAAGCACGCCCGGTCTTTTCCTCGACCTTCTGCGCCGGTCTCCCGGTCAGAGGCGTATTCACCGGCATATTCAGTTCCGCTTCCCTTGCCTCCGCCCTCTGCTGACGGTCGATCGCATTGGTCAGATCCTCAATCTCCTGCTCCATACGGCTGTAAGTCGCGTTATCCTCCGCAGACAGAACGCCGTTCTCATTCTCATGGGTATCCACGAAATTCTTCGCGGTCTCCCACACCTTCGCTCTCTTCTCGATCATATCCTTGATAGTCATAACCCGAATCCTCCTTAAATGAATCTCTTGATAAAATTTAAGCGCTCCCTGACCTCTTCAGCGGAACGCCCTGTTGCAGTAACCTCTTCAGTTGCCGCACCTTCATCCGGCGCCTTGATATGACACTTCGCCGAAATCTTATCCATCAGCGAATTTGTCACCGCCGCCCTGGAATAGAGCATCGAGACCTCCGGCACACCGATATCCGCTTCCGCATCCTCTCTTACAAGGATGTCATCCGCAAATCCCAACTCCACCGCCTTATGTGCGTCCATCCAGGTCTCCGCATCCATTAAATGCGAAATCCTTGTCCGGCTCAAGCCAGTCTTGATCTCATACGCATTCATGATGGATTCCTTCACCTCGGAAAGCATGTTGATCGCCTTCTGCATCTCCGCCGTATCGCCAAAAGCAATCGTCGCCGGATTATGGATCATCATCATGCTCACGGGACTCATGAGTACCCGTGTCCCCGCCATCGCGATCACGCTTGCCGCCGATGCCGCAATGCCGTCGACCTTCACCGTGACATCGCCCTTATAATCCATCAGCATGTTATAAATCTGAGCCGCCGCCACGCAGTCACCGCCCGGACTGTTGATCCAGACCGTGATATTCCCCTGTCCGGCTTCCAGCTCATCACGGAACAATTCCGGCGTGACATCATCATCAAACCAGCTTTCCTCCGCGATCGTGCCATTCAGGAAAAGCACCCTCTCAGAAACCTCTCCTCCTGCCTGGTCTCTGGCCTTCCTGCTCTTCCAGTTCCAAAACCTCTTCATTTTGCGTTATCCTCCTTCCCTTCGCCGCCTTCTCACAGGCTGCTCCGTCCCATCTTCCTGACCCGGATCACCGCCTGCACTCTCTTCCGCAGGCCCATCATTACCGCCTGCGAAAATCCCGGCATCCTCCAGCTTCGTCATATTTCCATTGATCAGGTACAGGTCGCCGCCCTGTTCGGCAGGTATCCTGTCAAGGTTCTCCAGCTCCCGGATATCATTCGCGGACATCCAGCCGTTCTGCCTTGCCGTCGCATAGCCGTTCATCCTGCTCTGGTAATCGCCGCGCAGAAGCCCATCCACATTGAACTTGAAGAAATACTTCCGTTTTTCTTCCGGTGTCAGCAAGGCTCTCACCATTGCCTGCTCCCACCGGCTCACCCAAGGATCCAACGTATATTTCACGAACTCCAATGACTGCTGCTCAATGTTGTTAAAGCTGCTCTTCTCCAAATCCCCAATCATGTGGGGCGGCACCCGGAATATCCTTGCAATCTCGTCAATCTGGAACTTCCTTGTTTCCAGAAACTGTGCCTGCTCCGGGCTGATACTGATCGGCGTATACTTCATCCCCTCTTCCAGCACAGCCACCTTGTTCGCGTTACCGCTGCCACCGAAGGTATTCTGCCAGGATTCCCGGACCCTGCTCGGATCCTTGATCGTACCCGGATGCTCCAATACGCCCGAAGGCGCCGCACCGTTCGCAAAAAACTTTGACCCGTATTCCTCAGTCGCAATCGCCAGACCGATTGCATTCTTCGCCATCGCAATCGGACTATATCCAACCAGGCCGTCAAAGCCCAATCCCGGAATATGCAGCACATCATATGGCTTCAGCCTCACGGTCTTTCCCGTCTTGTCCGTGCCCTTTCTTCCAGCCACATCATCGGAATCATAGACGGTATATTCGTAATACAGCCTGCCGTGACCATCCCTGTCCACCGCCATCCGATCCGGCATCAGCGGATACAACGCCACGACCTCGCCCTTCCCGTTCCGGATAATCTGGCTGTAGGCATTGCCATATAAAAGCAGATGCGTCATCAGCGTCTCCCGGAAGATGAAACTCGTCATCTCCGGATTAGGCTCATCATGGAGCAGAAAATAAAGCGGATGTTCCACCGCCTTTTCCTTGCCGCCATCGTCGGTATATCTGTAAAACTGCAGCGGCAGACTCGCCACCGCTTCCGACAGGATCCTCACACAGCAGTACACCGCCGTCATCTGCATCGCAGACCGCTCCGTCACGTACTTCCCGGACGAACTCGCCCCCATGAAGAAACTGTAGGAACTTCCCGCCGTCCTGTTTTCAGGCTTATCCCTCGACTTGAACAACCCACTGAATATACTCATATCACCACGCCCCTATTCCCTGATTGATACCCCCGCAGATAACAATCAGGCCAATCAACATAACCATCCGCATCTCTTTATCCTCAGAAAACCAAAAGACCCCGGCTGTCATAAACAGATTCCGAAGTCTCGTTTCCGCACCTTATCGCCCTGTCCAGAGCCATGATCATTGCGATCGCACCGTCGATTTTCTCCGTGGACTTTGCCTTATCCGCCTTGATGTTGCCCGCCGGATCTGTCCGGATATAGATGTTATCCATGTTCCATCTCAGCACCGGATGACCACCGTGCGCGATCCTCTGTTCCAGCACCAGCCTCATCAACTCCTTCGTGGGCGGCGACATTGAAGCAAATCCCTGTCCGAACGGAACCACCGTGAATCCCATTCCTTCCAGATCCTGCGACAACTGCGTCGCACCCCACCGGTCATAAGCGATCTCCCGGATATAAAACCGCTCGCCCAGCCGCTCGATAAACTTCTCGATATAAGCGTAATGGACCACGTTACCCTCCGTCGTTTCCAGGAACCCCTTCCGCTCCCAGACATCATAAGGAACATGATCCCGTTTCACCCTTAAATCCAAAGTCTCTTCCGGCACCCAGAAGTATGACAGCACGATATATTTATCCTCATCGTCCACCGGCGGAAATACCAACGCAAAAGCCGTCAGGTCAGTCGTGCTGGATAAGTCCAAGCCGCCATAGCAGACACGCCCTTCCAGCTCATCCTCATCCACAGGAAAGCCGCAGGCATCCCATTTCTCCATTGGCATCCACCTGACCGCCTGCTTCACCCATTGGTTCAGCCTCAGCTGCCGGAATGAATTTTCCTCTCCCGGATTCTGCTTCGCCGATTCGCAGGCTGCCTTTACCTTGTCGATACCCACCGTGATCCAAGGAAGGATTCGCCTTCTTCCAGACCTTCGGATCCGTCCAGTCATCCTCTTCATCCGCGCCATAGATCACCGGATAAAAAGTCGGATCGATCTTGCGACCCTCCAGAATATCCCTCGCCTTTTGGTGCGTCTCATAGCAGATGCTGTTCGTATCCGTGCCCGCCGTCGTGATCAGGAAATACAAAGGCTGCATCCTGGCATCCCCGGAACCTTTCGTCATTACATCAAAGAGCTTCCGGTTCGGCTGCGTATGCAGCTCATCGAACACAACCCCGTGTATATTGAAGCCATGCTTTGAATATGCCTCCGCAGACAGCACCTGATAAAAGCTGTTCGTCGGCTGGAAGATGATCCGCTTCTGTGAAGCAAGTATCTTCACCCGCTTATTCAGAGCCGGACACATCCTGACCATATCCGCAGCAACCTCGAAAACAATGGACGCCTGCTGCCGGTCAGCAGCACAGCCATAAACCTCAGCCCTCTCTTCACCATCGCCACAACAGAGTAGGAGCGCAACCGCTGCCGCCAGCTCCGACTTGCCCTGCTTCTTCGGGATCTCTATATATGCCGTATTGAACTGCCGGTACCTATTCGGCTTCATCGTCCCAAACACATCCCGGATGATCTGCTCCTGCCAGTCGATCAGTTCAAAAGGCTTCCCCGCCCAGGTACCCTTCGTGTGGCAGAGACACTGGATGAAATTCACTGCGAAATCCGCCGCTTCCTTGTCATACACGGAATCCTTCGCCTTGAACTTTGTCGGCTTATATTTCTTCAGCTTCCGCATCTTCATCCGCATCACTTCCCTTCAGCCACTGCCGGTACACCTGCTCGGAGATCCTTGCCATCATCACCGGCGGAACACTCATCCCGCAGATGTACTGGACGCTCTGGTCCATAAAATCATAATCCTGCGGAAAAGTCTGGCAGTTAATGATATCCCTGTCCGTCATAAGCAGGCCGTCACACATCCGGTATAAACTGCTCCCGGCAACGATGGTCTGGACTGGCTCATCATCCCTGTTGATAGGCGTTGAAAATCCATTGTTCTTAACTTTCCGAACCCTCTCATTGATGTCCGCTATGCATCTGTCAGATGGGATCCTGTACTTCAGGAGCCTTGCCTGCATACTGTTCTCATCATTGCCTTGCCGTAAGGCTCCCGTACATCCTTGAACGGGATCGGCTTTGAATGGAACTCCATAGACAGCTTCGGATATTTCAAGTCTTTCCTGTGTGCAATGAAGAAAACCCTCTCACGCTTCTGCGGCACGCCCATCCTTGCCGCATTGAACAAGAATATCTGTACCACATATCCGGCATCGTCAAATCCCTTCACGATCTGGTTGACCCAGCCCTTGGCATTTCCAATGATGATTCCCTTCACATTCTCCGCGATCACAACCTTCGGTTGCAATCTTTTCGCTATCGCGATGAAATACAGGAACAGGTCATCCAGCCTCTGCTTTGCCTGGCCTTCCCGGAATACCTTTTCTTTATTCCAGCCTTCTTCTCTTACTCCCGCCGTTGAAAATACAGAGCAGGGCGGCGAACCGTCCAGCACATCCAGATGGAATAATTCCTTCGGAATCTTTTCATCCGGCAGCATCAGGAAATCCCTGACATCCATAAGAAAACTGTGCTTCGGATGGTTGTTCTGCTTATAGACCTTCATCATGTCTGGATCGATCTCACAGTTTCCCACGACATCGAATCCCGCCAGCTTATAGCCCATAGAGGAACCACCGCCACATGAAAAGCAGGAAAATACCGTGTATCCATGTTTCGGACGGTCAGCCAGATCCTCCAGTTTCCACTTCCACGGAAACTCAGTTGAACCGGAAACCGCAGTTCGGGCACTCGTATTTGAACTCTTCATCCCCAAACACCTCCGCATCATATTCCGTGGATCCGGTCAGTTCCTTGTCAGAGCCGCCGCCACGCTCGCCATCCACTGGCAGGTCAACCGCCATTCCGAAGAAATCGAATCCTTCCAGGTCAAGCCCTTCCAGTTCAACCTCCAACTTCATCAGATCCCAGGTTGCCTTTTCACCGGTCTTGTTATCCAGATAGCGGTATTTCTTTTTCTGCTCTTCCGATAATCCATCACAGATAAGGCATTCCACTTCTTCAGTGCCAAGTGCCAGAAGCGCCTTATATCTGGTATGACCCGCAATGATCACATGATTCTCATCCACAATGATAGGCGTGATATAGGAACACTGACGGATGCTTTCCGCCACCGCATTCACTGCACTATCATTCTTCCTTGGATTATTTTCATATGGCTTGATATCGGCCAATTTCAATTTCTGCAGCTTCATACCTCAAACACCTCCCCGCAGCAAGGACAGGTCATCGTCTTCGGACCATCAGCACCCGTCTCATCATCTGGCAGAGCAATCTTTGGCTGACCGAAATCATATCCCTGGAAATCCACATCGCATAATTCCGCACTGAGCTTCTTCTGATCCCAGCTCGCCATCTCCGCCGTCTTATTGTCATACAGTCGGTATTTTTTCTTCTGTTCCTCTGTCAGATCGGACGCAATCACAACCTCGCAGTCCTTATATCCCAGCTTCTTCAGAGCCTTATATCTGGTATGACCCGCCAGGATTACCCCGTCCTCGTCAATGATGATCGGTGCAATGTAAGAACACTGTTTAATGCTCTCCACAACATCGTCCACCGCTTCATCATTTATCCTCGGATTGTTCTCATATGGCTTCAGTTCTGACAGCTTTTTCTTCACATATTTCATCGATACCCTCCTATTTCTTCCGCGCCGATAGCAGATGTTCCATCAAATCATCATGCGGATTCGCCCCGCCATATTCCACGGAGCAGTTTTCCTTCACGATCTGATAGATCTGGTACCAGCACTGGTTCACCTGCTTCAGATAGTTCTGGCTCATCGTCACGTAGGGACTTGTTATCGCCGCCCCCGTGGTCGGATGCTTCGCCAGAAATCCGTATTCCGATATGCAGGTCTCGCACTGTACCCATCTGGATACCATCATCGCGTACTGTTCAATCAGTTGGCTGTTCACAAGCCGGTCACACCCTCTTTCCTTCAGCCAGAGGAATGTTGACCTGAACACATCCTCCGCGCAAAGGTCAATGCCGCTCTTCTGCGTAGCCTTCAGGAAATCCTTCACCGGCGGCACATCCTCGCCGCTGATATCCTCAGGCTCCGGAAGGTCAATGACCGATGCCGCAAGCCCGCTGTCAATCTTCTCCGCCAGGGCTTTTTGTTTCCTGCCGGAACCGACCCTTGTGCCGCCGCGCATGGTCCCATCTTTGGCCATTTTCCATCACCTCAATTCCCTGTAGGGGTTAATACCCTGTTTGATTTCTCGTTTTTATGCGTGTGACCCCCGCGCCGTTCCCTGGGAAACATACTCGTGGGGATTTTCACTCCCCCTCGGGGTGTCGTCCCCACCGGTCTCCCCTCTCTGCGTGAAGCCTTGAGTGACACGACTTGCACAGCGCGATCAGATTGCTCCAGTCATGCGTGCCACCTTCACTCAATGGAAGCTTATGATGCACTTCCTCAGTCTCCACGATAATTCCATGTTCAAAGCACAGCTCACAGAACGGATGCTCCATCACATACTTATCCCGAATCCTTTTCCACGCTCTTCCATAACGCTTCTTTGTCCTAGGATCACGTCCATACTTTTCATACTCACTGTTCACCTTGCTCTGGTGCTCCGGACAATATCTCCCTTCACATAAGTTGGGACAGCCCGGATAAGCACACGGCTTCTTCGGTTTCCTCGGCATCTGTCCACCTTCTTTCTTTCACGGAAAAAGCCGCCGCAGATTCTTTCCGCAACGGCTTCCCCATCTTTCATTTTTGCCATCTTAACATTATCACATAGGCTTACTGTATCGAACTTGATTTTACTGTATTCTTTCCGAAATCCTGATTTTATCCAAGGCGTTCCTATGAAGCCGGAATACATTGTCGATACCATAACCAAGCTCAATGGCGATCTCTTCCCATCTCATATAGGACAGGTACCTAAGCTCCAGTATTGTCTGAAGCTCCGCGCTCTCCACAGCCTTGATCCTGCGGATGATATCTTTCTTTAGCTCCACAAGCTTCATCATATCCTGGTTGATCTCCGCTTCCAAATCAATGATCTTGCAGATTGCTTCTTCCATTCTGGAACCACCTTTGTTCGGGTTCTTCGGCATATCCGAATATGTCACCGTTGCCTTGGCGGCCAGATCATGCAGGTCTTCGATCTGTCCCAGCTTGCTCTCAATCCGTTGGTTCAAACCGAACGCCTGCGATAAATATTTCTTTGCTTCCTGTTGATGTCTGTTCATAAGCTACCTCCGATTGGATTTATTTTTCTTCCCTCGGATTGACTCTGATTGTCTCACTTCGTCCTGAAGCCTTCTGATTAGATATTCCCCGTCCACGCTCGTCAGTTCCTGATACCACTGCGACCGGAAGAACCTCTCAATCTCCAATGCCTCGCTGATTACCTCTTTATTCTGCGGATGCGCCTTGATTTTCTTCAGCGCTATCCTGTAATCGGATACCACCTGCAGGATAATGGCATTTGCCAACCGCTCATATGGCTCCTCCGCCAGATTCTTATTTCCCGCCATAGGCACTTACCTCCGCTTTCACAGCGTCGATCAGCCTGTCCTGCGTGTCGCCCTTTGCATAAAGCACTTTCATGATCCGCTCATCAATTGTGCCCGCCGTCAGGATATGCTGTACCACGACCGTTCCGGATTCCTGGCCCTGCCGCCAAAGCCTCGCCACCGTTTGTTGATATAATTCCAAACTCCATATCATCCCGAACCAGACAATCGTATTTCCGCCGCTCTGCAGATTCAGGCCGTGCCCTGCGGAAGCTGGATGAATCAGACCCACTTCCAGTCTTCCCACATTCCATTCCTCAATGGAAGCATCCGAATCCAGCTTCCCGTAATTCACACCCAGGCCATCCAGCCTCTCGGTGATCCTCTGAAGGTCATGCTTGAACCAGTACGCCACCAAAAGGCTTTTCCCGTTCGCCGCCTCGATAATGTCCTCCAAAGCATCCAGTTTTCTGTCATGGATGAACTCGGTACCGCCGGCATCCGAATAGACAGCCCCGTTTGCCATCTGAGTCAGCTTCCCGGAAAGCGCAGCCGCATTTGCAGCCGTAACTTCACCACCCGGAAGCTGTAATACAAGGTCATTCTTCATATCCTCGTATCTGGCTCGCTCATCCTCATCCAGATAGACCATATATTCCGAATTGACCAGCTCCGGCATCTTCAGATGATCCGTTCCCTTCATGGAAATCGTGATATCGGATATCCTGTCATAAATCCTCTTGTCAGCACCCGGTCTTAAGCGGTAACTGTATACGATCGGACCATTCACCTGATTCGGCACAAAATACTCAACCCTGTACTGGCTGATAAACCTACCAAGCCTCTCCCCCATATCCAGAAGCCGGTATTCCGCAAACAGATCCATCAATCCATTGGAAGAAGGCGTTCCGGTCAGACCCACGATTCTTTTTACCTTCGGTCTTACTTTCATAAGCGCCTTGAACCTCTTCGCCTGCCAGTTCTTAAAGGATGAAAGTTCATCAATCACAACCATGTCGTAGTCAAACGGCAGGCCGCTCTTCTCAATAAGCCAGGGGACATTTTCTCTGTTGATGATGTAAATATCCGCATCCGCCTGTAATGCCTTCATCCTCTCTGCTGCCGTGCCGACCGCTATGGAGTACCGGAGTCCATTAAGCTGATCCCATTTTCGGATCTCCGCTGACCATGTATGCTTCGCCACCCTCAGCGGCGCTATGATCAGCACCTTCGACACCTCAAATCTGTCAAACATCAGTGCATTGATCGCCGCCAGCACGATACTCGTTTTCCCCATGCCCATATCCAACAGGATCGCGGCTATAGGATGTTCCTTTATAAAATTAATCGCATATTTCTGATATTCATGTGGACTGTATCTCATCTAAAATCCCTCCGATTTGCTCAACCCCATCAAGTATGTATGTGGGGAATCCTAACTTTGCCAATAATCTATGTCTTGAAACCTGCAAGGCTCTCGGCTTCTCGCCCGGCGCTTTCACTTCCACCAAACCGAAATGCCGCCCCGGCAGGAAGACTAATCTGTCCGGCACCCCGTCAAATCCCGGAGACACCCACTTAGGACAGATCCCGCCCCTGGCTTTCACCGCCTTAACAAACCTCTGCTCTATGGTTTTTTCCCTCATCGCGACACCTCCATCAAATCGAAGGTGACAGGTGGTGACAGATGTTTCATAAACCCTCTATATAAGGATTTTCAACTTCAAAAATTGCCTATACGGGGTTTTAGAATTACCTGTCACCGACCGTCACCCTTACAGGAAATCCTGTCCCTCTTTAAGCTTCAAACCATAGAAAAAAGCGCCTTTTTTCGTCTTGCGCTTGCTGAACTCTGCATTTTCCAGAGCGGAATTAAAATCTCCGTTCTGTCTCGTGAACTCACCATTGCTCACGGCATACTCACGGTATTTCTGATACAGCTCGCCGGACTTTTCCGTATAAGACGGATCCACATCGCAGCATTCCTCGATAAAATGCCCCAGCCAGTCATTCTCTTCCCGGTATGCCTTGATCGCTTCCTGGACGCACTTCGGAAGCGCGGTCTTGAAATTCGCATCAATAGCCTTCTTCGCCCCCTCAATCACCCACTTCAGGATGTAGCCGCCGGCCTTCTCATAAAGAAAATCCGCATAGTTTTTGATATCGCTGTCACCGACGATCTTTGCATTGAAGGGGATCACGATCAGCCTGCGCCAGATACCATCATCATTGGCTCCCACCTTCGGAAGATGGTTGGTATAAAGGACCAGCGTGTGGCTCGGCACGAACGCAAACGGCGCCTTGTACTTCTTCTCAGCGAAAATCTCATCCGTGGAGCAGAGCTGCTTCACCACAGCGGTATTCAGCCTCATGCCTTCTTCCATCTCCGATGAGATGATCAGGCGCTTGCCCTTCAGCTCCGCCATCTCCGGTTTCACATTCCTCTTGCATCCGACCGTTAAGGTCTCCGCCGATAATTTGCCGCTGTAAGTGCCCAGCACCCTCGACACTGTGTTCCAGAATGTGGACTTGCCATTCGCTCCGTTGCCATAGGCAATAATGAGATGTTCCTGGTACACCTTGCCGACCGCAGCCATGCCAACCACCATCTGCACATAATTGATCAGTTCCTTATCCCCAGTGAAGAACAGTTCCAGGCACTGCTCCCACAGTTCCTTTCCGTCATCTGACGGAGATACATTCGTTATCTTTGTAATCAGATCCTCCGGATCATGCGGTCTCCCGCCACCCAGCCCCTTCGACAAGTTATAGGTCGCATACGGCGTATTGAGCAGGTTTTCATCCTTATCCAGATCAGACACACTCACCGCCAGCATCGGCTTCGCTGCATTCAGCGCAGACACCACATATTTGTAATCCCGTCTCTTCATGACGAACGCCAGATAGGCCTTCGCCGCCAGATAAGTAAACATCAGCTTCAAAGAATCCAACGGAACCGCCTTCTCCAAAGCCTTGCCTCCCGCATTGATCACTGTCTCTTGTACGCCTGCTGCCATCAGCGCCTTTTCGCGTCCTCCACATATTCCAGGGCGTCCGCCAACTGCAGATCCAGGAACTCTTCCATAGCGCCGACCGCAAGCTGTCTCTCTTCGATCCAGGAATCCCCGTCATACCTGAGATAATCCGTCGCGTCCGAATACCTGAGCTCGTCGCCGTATTCCTTCGTCAGCATCTTCGCCTGCCCGATATCCGAATAGTCATCCGGCTTCAGGCATCCGGCCTTGAAATCCGAATTGTATTCATCCGGCTCCACATATCCCGGCTGTGTCTTCACTTTGTTCCTGAAGAACTTCAGAGCCGAATACCAGATGGTCTTAAGCTCTTCCTTCTCCAACGGAGGATCACACTTCGTTGCTTCATCCAGGAATACCTGCTTCGCCTTGTCCGTCTCACCGAACCTCTTCAGCGCCCTTCCCGCAAAATGTGAAAGCGTCTTGTTCCTTGACCCCTGTAGGATCGCCCCGCCAGTATAACTGCCGCCGGTATCCTCATCGTCCGCAGGCTCCGGATCCACTTCTTCGTCAATCGTCATCCAGCCCTCATGCCAGACAACTTCATCCGGATCAGATCCGAAGATGAACCTCGCCGCATCCAGCGCATTGTCATCAAAGAACGGAAAAGCCTTCTGTATCGCCCTTTTGACCGCTGCATAATGCTCCGCGTCATCCGTTTCTTCTATAGGGAAGTACACATGGAACTTCGGTCTCGCAGCTTTTTCATCCTTTTCTTTCATATGGTTCCTGCTCGGCGCCGCTGCATAGTCGTTCTCTTCAAAGAGCTCTTCCATCTTTTCAAAGGTGATCCAGTCATCCGGATCCTCCGAATGATCATTGTCGCAGTCCATCACAATGACATTAGACTTCAGAAAGTTACTGATATTGCGGTAGTTCTTCTTAAACTCCCCGCATACATGGTCAAACCTGACCGCCTCTTTAAGCTCATCCCCTGACATGATCTCTTTCCTGTTCGGATACACGCAGTTCTTCGCGTCTGCAGCCACATTCGCCGTCTGTAAAACAAAAAACATATCTCTGCCTCCTGTTATCTCTTTATTGAATTGGTCACTGTCCGCTTCTTGCCCTCGACACTCAATGGAACCATCCCTTTCGTCTGAGTAGTAAAGCCAGACCTGGCTTTCCGAAGGTCTAGGTAAAAGTCCGGGCAGTTTTCCGATTTTGAGCAGAACTTTTTCAGGTTTTTATGCATGAGGCGGAAACGCTTCCTTTTATAAGAAAAAAATCCGGTCACCCACGATCGGAAATTATTTTGCCCGAAAATCGGAAAACCCCTCCATCTCATACCTAGACCTCCGAAAGATGCGGATGCCGATGAGCTTCAAAAAATAAATTTCAGCAAAAATCGGAAAACAGCACTTTCTCATACCTAGACAACCAGAACAGTGAAACGGAGGTGCGACGATGAACGACAGAACCATTGATTAAGCCGCCCCGGAAGACAGACCCGGTGGCGGCAGACACGAACCTTGATAACCAAATATGAAGATTAGGAGAAAGACAAAATGAGCAAAATGAGCAAATTATCACAGATCCTGGATGATCTCATCTCCTGCGGAGAAAAGATGATCCAGACAGCAAATACGATTAAAGAATGCTTCACAGAAACGGAAGCTCCTGCGGATGAACCTAAGAAAAAGCCCGCAAAGAAGGAGGCTAAGGCTCCGGAACCGGAAGCACCTTCCTATACAAAGGAAGATGTCAGAGCCCTTCTGGCAGCCAAAGCCAATGAATCCGGCGGACAGTTCAAAGCGCAGGTGAAAGCCATCGTCAAGAAATATGCAGACGGCGGAAGCCTCACGGACGTCCCGGCGGGCAGCTACCCGGCTCTCGTGAAAGAAGTGGAGGGACTGAAAGATGCCTAAACACGCATACCTCTCCGCCTCAGCTTCCCATAGGTGGCTCTCATGCCCGCCTTCGGCAAAGCTCTGTGCAGAGGTCAAGGATGAATCCTCTCCATATGCACAACAGGGCACCGATGCCCATGAGCTGTGTGAATACAAAGTTCTTCGTGCGCTAGGCCAGGAAGTCAAAGACCCGACAGAGAATCTGGATTTCTTCGATACAGAAATGGCGGATGCGACCGATGAATACTGTTCCTTCGTTATGGAGCAATACGAAAAGGCAAAGCAGAATTGCAAGGATCCGCTGATCCTCGTTGAACAGAGACTGGATTTCTCCAAATGGGTACCGGACGGATTCGGGACAGGTGATTGTCTCATTGTCGCAGATAACATCCTTCAGATCATAGATTTCAAATATGGTCTCGGAATATTGGTAGAAGCCGAAAACAACCCGCAGATAATGTGTTACGCACTTGGAGCCCTGGATACCTATGACGGAATCTATGATATCGAATCCGTGGAAATGACCATCTTCCAGCCGCGCCGTGAGAACATCAGCACTTTTGTCATCAGCAAGGAAGACCTGCTTACATGGGCAGTGGATTTCCTGAAGCCCACCGCAGAGCTCGCATATAACGGCGAAGGCGAATTTCGCGCCGGCGACCATTGCCAGTTCTGCAAGGTAAAGGCGACCTGCCGCAAGAGGGCTGAATACAACCTGGAGCTTGCAGCATACGACTTTGAACAGCCCGCAACCCTGGATGATACGGAGATATCCGCCATCCTTCCCCGGATCGACGATCTGGTGGCATGGGTCAGTGATATCAAGGAATACGCACTCCAGCAAGCTATGAGCGGAACAGAGTACCCCGGATTCAAGGTAGTGGAAGGCAGATCCATACGGAAATACACGGATGAGACAGCCGTCGCATCTGCCGTGGAGAAAGCTGGATACGATCCTTATGAGAAGAAGGTACTCGGAATCACAGCAATGACTTCCCTTCTCGGGAAAAAGAAATTTGAAGAACTTCTGGCGAGCTTCATCACAAAGCCGCCAGGCAAACCGACACTTGTGCCGGAGTCAGATAAAAGGCCGGCACTGAATACGGCAATAGATGATTTCAAAGACAATTAAGGAGGAAAAAATTATACCTAAGTTTATGAATGTTACAAAGGTGATTACAGGAGTGAACACCAGATGGTCCTACGCAAATGTGTGGGAACCCAAATCTATCAACGGTGGTGTGCCGAAATACAGCGTATCCCTTATTATCCCAAAGTCCGATACCGCAACGATTGAGAAAATCAAAGCTGCGATTCAGGCCGGCTATGAGGAAGGCCAGAGCAAGCTGAAGGGCAACGGCAAATCCGTTCCCGCCCTCTCCGCCATCAAGACGCCTCTCCGCGACGGCGATTTGGAAAGGCCGGATGATGAGGCCTACAAGAACAGTTACTTCATCAACGCCAACAGCGCGACTGCTCCCGGAATCGTGGATGCGGACAGACAGCCCATCCTTGAACGTTCCGAAGTCTACTCCGGCGTATACGGAAGAGCCTCCATCAATCTGTATGCTTTCAACAGCAACGGAAACAAGGGAATCGCCTGCGGTCTGAATAACCTTCAGAAAATCCGCGATGGTGAGCCCCTCGGTGGCAAATCCAAGGCTGAAGACGACTTTGCAACAGCTGACGATGAAGATGATTTCCTCGACTGATAACTAGCAATCCAAGAAAAGAGGTAAAAATCAATGACTACTGTACTGACTTACATCGTTGCATTCTTCTCCATGATCGGAATTGCCGTTGTTATTGTATTCGCCATAGAGGCCATCTCCAAAAAGTCAGATGCCGCCAAAGAATACAAGAAAAAGCGCAGTGACAATCTGGAAAAAATTAATGACAAGCTGGATGACATCATCCGCAATTTAAGACGATAACCTACAGGGTGGCGGCAGTGCTGCTGCCCTCTTTTCAACAAGGAGGAACTACAATATGAACCCTATTATTTTATTTAAACCCATCGTACTCCGCAGCTCACTCAGCGATATGTCCAGAGATCAGCGTGAAGTTTTCCTTCAGCTTCTGATTCTGCAATTTCAGTACGGCGCCTACGCCTTCCAGTGAGAGGGGAAGCCCCATATAAGCTGACCATATCATGGTACATTTCCATGAGGAAGGATCCAGATATTTGCTTGCAGGGTCTTCCGGGATACTGTAACCAAAGAAGTGCTCCGGATGGTGTCGTTTCAGCCAGCAGGATAGACAGATGCGCTCGAAGGAAGCGTTGAAAGCCCATTTTGTTACATTTTTATTAGGTAGTGCCGCAAGGATCTCTTCCGGAATGATATCACCGTGGACAATGTCATATACCGTGACGGGTCCTCCGTCAATGGAGATTCCGAAGAGCAGTATCTCAAAATTATCAGACTCAGCGTATTTGTATACTCCGCATTTGGAGATATCAACATCGCTGTAAGTCTCCAGATCAATTGATATTTCTTTCATTGATTTTCTCCTTAAAATGTCAGGTGACAAACAACGTCGCCTGTGTATCGCTCTGCCAGTATCGGTTCAGTTTTCTTCTTATAATGTAAAAGGCTGTATCCGATATCAGCAAGGGATTTGCGGACTTCCTCTTCCCATACCGGTTCTTCATCCGAATCAGTCGTGTTGAAGCGGTTGATTACAGGATGAACGTACCAATTGTTATCCTGAAGAGACTCCACATATTCTTGCAGCATCCTGTATTCATTCCACAGTATGATTCCAGGACAGCCAAGATCACGAAGTTTTATATTGCGCTGGTTTCTCGTATTGACACGGTTTAGAAGAAACATGAGATCATAAAGGGTGTCAAAATCTTCCGCATCCATAAGAATATCGTCAATGTCGATGAGTGTTATGGAGACATCGGAAAGTCCGAGAGACTGGCCAGAACCTCCCGCAGAACCATCTCCCTGACTTGGAGAAGGCCAGACAATTTGTGATTGACGGTGATTATGAAATGCTTGATCTTCTCTATGATTCAGTACCAACAGTATTATCTGAACTGATCCGTACTGCTTTTGTACCCCGACCCGGATATAAATTCATTATCAGTGACTTCTCTGCCATCGAAGCCAGAGTCCTGGCTTACCTCGCAGGTGAGACCTGGCGCTCCAAAGTATTTGCGGAAGGAAAAGATATCTACTGTGCCTCAGCATCCCAGATGTTCGGTGTTCCCGTAGAGAAGCATGGTGTGAACAGCCACCTCCGCCAAAAAGGCAAAATCGCAGAATTGGCTCTCGGATATGGTGGTTCCGTCGGCGCTTTGAAATCAATGGGCGCTCTTGAAATGGGTGTCCCAGAGGAAGATCTGCAGCCACTGGTCAATGCCTGGCGTACTTCTAATCCAATGATTACAGCGTTTTGGTGGGATGTTGACCGTGCCATTAAAACAGCTATCACCCAGCGCATTAAAACTGAAGTTCGAGGAATTAAGTTCTTTTATAAAAGCGGAATGCTTTTCATCCAGCTTCTTTCAGGACGCCGACTTGCATATGTAAAGCCACGGATTGGTACAAACCAATTCGGCGGAGAATCTGTCACCTATGAAGGTGTCGGCACAAATAAAAGATGGGGACGCATTGAATCCTACGGTTCTAAGTTCGTTGAGAATATCGTCCAAGCCATCAGCCGTGATATCCTCTGCTATGCAATGAAGACCCTCCGGCATTGCTTCATTGTCGGGCACGTCCATGATGAACTCATCATCGAATGCGATTCAAGGGTTAACCTGAAAGTCGTATGCGAACAGATGGGAAGGTCTCCGGACTGGATGCCAGATATCTTGCTTCGGGCTGATGGATATGAAACCAGTTTCTATAAAAAAGACTGACATGGAATAGCGGCTCTCAGTTCATTGCCTGAGAGCCGCTCAATCTTTAATCATTCTTCTTTCCGCCTCTATGATATGGTGCTTTATCTTTCCATACAATACCATCTTTTGTGTGATAACGTTGACTATGTCCTGACACATCGTTTTCCCGTGGCAAAGTCCTGTTTGTCTTTTCTACCACATTAGCAACTAAGGTTACAATATCCGATTTTACCGAAGCGGAGGAACTTGTACTAGAATCCGAATTATATATTCTGTTACCCATATCGCTAGATCCTCTTCTTGAGGAAACCACTTTTGCAATGCCACCAACCACAACACCAGCTATTTCTAAAGACTCAACAGGATGTTTAATAATAAATCTGCCAACATCTTTCAGCACTCTGATAACGCCTGTGCCACTCTTTACTACAGATAGTTTAGGAATAGTGGCTTTACCAGCAGATTTATTCTGCGTTCTTTTGCGATGCGAAACATTCTCGTTTTTCCCCAACACATCCGTGTTATCATCCATTTCTATTCTGTCCTTTTGGGCTGACTCTTTTACTGTCTGTTTGGATTCTATAATCTCAGATATAATAATTGGGTTGCTTAACTCCAGGATTTCACAAGGCACTAATTCATCTTCTCCAAATTCCGTAAACTCTTTTGTCATTGAATTATAATACCAGTTAGTAGGATTTTGCCAGCTCCCCCGATGGGCCTCCAAGTGCTCATCTTTCGTAAGAAACTGAATGTTATCGGGATTGCCTTGATACTCGGGGTATTCCGCAACACTCTTCATGTGCTGACCTTCAAAGGCACGGCCTTTATCATCGTAGGCCTTCCCCTTATCAGGGTCAAGAATGTCTTGCTGTTGCTCTTTCGTCCAGTCTCTGGTGCCTTTGCCCTCCTGAACTAAGTCATGCTCACGTTCCCACGCTAATCTAACGGCCTTATTCGCTTCAGCTGTTCTTCTTGACATAGGATCACTCTCCTATCCCAAGTAAATCATAAAGATCGTTCAGAAAAGCAAAGAAATCTTCATATACCTCATCTGGTTCAATACGTCCGGCTTCGTGGTTATAAATTGAAATCTTCTCACTCGTTTTTTCACATAAGATTGGGTCGCCCGAAGCTAACGCACCGATAACAATGTATTTATCCTCAGGTCTGTCTTCATCATTTACATCTATCAGAGGTTTGTGAGCCACCCCATACATCTGAAGACCTGCGGGCAAGAAAAATTCACCCCCATCAGAGAAAAGCAGCCATTCTTTATACTTGGATGGAAGAGGAATTACATGCTCTTTTTCAAACAGTGCAATTTGCTCTTCAGATGCAGATTCAAGGAAGTTCATCTTACCTTGCTTGTTTAACTGATCAATAATTTTATTTAATTCATCAGAAATCATACCCTACCTCACCATCAATGAAATCTTGCAAAATCTGTTGCTATGTACTTCTCGAACTGTTTCTTGCAATATTCCTTCTTGTTCCCAGTCTTCTTATCTGTCCGATTGCCATTGAACCAAATGCTATGTTTGCCAGTGTTCTTCCCGTTCTTATTTGTGACGCATTCAGCCAGGAACTCTTTGGATGATAGAATCCACATCATCTCCATTCTCTCTGAATAGAACACAAAATAAAAATTCTCAGTCAACTCATGCGTGATTGCAGAAAACAGCGCTGCATCCCCATCCGCCACCTCATTAGAACGGGCTTTAATTTGAATCTCAATAAATGTGCCATCTTCCTTCTTAATAACACAATCCACCCCATGATCATCAACTAGAGGTAAATACACATCCAGTCCTTCCATAAGCATCTTTCCGACCAGATTGTATTCCATTCGTTTGCCGAAGCCGGCAGAATGCCTGAATGATATTCCCATTATTTGTATCCCCCTCAAATAATTCCATAACTATCCAAACAAGCATCCAATTCTTCTCTGATGCAAATGGTCTTGGAAAAAACATTAAACACATTTATAACATGTCTGATGTCTCTATCAGTCAACTTTGTTCCATTTCTATCCTTAAACCATTTTTGAAGACCGTGATAACCTCCGAAACAGAAATCCCACAAATCTTCCGTCACATTTGTAAAATACTGTGTCCGATTGATATATAGCCTATTAGATTTCAGTTTCCTTGAAGAAATCGTATTGTCCCCCTCTCCTACAAACTCAATATTCAAAGGATTTCCGACCTCTTCTTCAAAAAGGTGCAGTGTCCTCAAGAGTTTCCCAAAAGAAATAGTTGTCAGGAACATATCATCTCCATTAGGAATTGGTATCTTTGGAAATTCAATTTTTAACAAATCCATATATTTCTCAATGTACAACGAACTGTTTAAAATTCCATATGCATAATCGAACAGATCCAACATATCAAACTCAGTTTCCGAATCGGTAAGGCAATCAGAAAAAGATAGCCCAACTTTTTCCGAAATCATCTTCACCATTTCGTAATTAACATTAGGCTTTGGATCATTGTTCTCATATAAAAACATCGGACACAAAACCGGAATGCCCCTATTGCTATAGTGAAGACGATTATCTATCATATTCTTGACAATCTGAATATGAGACCAATTATCTGTTACAACTTGACGATCCATTACCAATCCATAGTTGTCGTGACCTATCATATGCTTCATAATGTCATATCTATCTCTACTAACTTTTCTCCTGTCATAGTTTATGTGACGCACATCAAATGGCCTGTAATCATATAGATAATCGCACCCACCGCTAAACGGTGTACAAGAAACCAAATTTCCATCATCATGAGTTTTTACCCCTCCAAGATAGGAAGGGAACAAATCCGATAAGGAAATTCCAGCATTATACTCATCTGACTTTGATAAATCAACAGGTTTAAAGAAATAATATGGTGCAACTGGATTTACTAATCTCCAGTTGATTTTTTCAAATTTTGCATTTAAAAGAAACTGATATTTTTTCTCCCTTGAGCCAATGAAATCAGAGTAATAAACCTTTGCAAAATCTGCGTTCTCACCCTTTTTCTTAATAAAGAATGATATGCATACACCAAGTTGGATATCTAATAGATTCTCATCTCGTTCTTCAGAATCAGAAGCATCTCTTCCCATCACATTTCCGTGCAAATCTAAAATATAGATTTCACTAAAATGCTTCAGGAGATCCCATCTCATCCCTCTAAATGTTAGATTAGAAGCATAACTGAATGGAATTATGTAAGAAATCACTGCGTCATCCTGATTCTTGACGATATCCTCCGCTAAGCGAATAAACTTCACATAATCATCATTTATTAGCTTTGAATTTCTTTCTCGCAGTCGTTCAGCGCTATCGGGTTCTCTTTTATAATCCTCCATCAGCCCCATGATCCACTCGTTCTGGTTTTTACTATCCGCATGAAAAGGAGGACTTCCAACCACAACATTAATCTTATTATCATTGCGAACAGACTCAGCAAGATAATTCTCAATTTCTAATGGATCACTTTCGTTAATAACATCCTGTTTCCCTTCAATTAAAGAATTAGTTAAAAACACTTGTAATCTACTATCCGAAGGAAACACGTAGCCAGTGTCTTTTAATTTCAATGCTATCTTCATATGAGCCATAGTATATGGAGCGACCATGAATTCATATCCATACAATCTTGGCAACAATTGTTTTTTCAAATACTCCGTCCATTCTGTATTTAGGGCATCGCCAGTTAATGTTGTTTTTCTCTTGAAATCGTCATAAACAGTATTAACTATTCTGTACAAAAATGTTCCTGTACCAACCGCAGGGTCGAGAACCGAAATACTATTATCAGAGAACACATTCTGGTATCCACATTTGTTCTTTAAGAGATAAGAAACTGATTGGATAATGAATTCAACAACTGCCGCCGGAGTATAATAAACTCCACATCTCTTTTTTTGCTCCTTCTCGAATAAATCCAAGAATTTCTCATAAAACAAAACCAAAGGATCTTCCTTCCCATATCCTGTTTGCCTATTGAAATCTTCCAAAATCAATTTGATATCTGTATCTTTCAAAGTGTCTATCAATTCTGATATATTAAGCTCATCAAAATCAACCACACTGTTACTTCCAAGTAACTCTTTCATCAGCATTTTTAGTAGTGGGTTGGTAGCAGGTATGCTATCAACAGCCTCTATCATATCAAAGGATGAGGATTTTGGATTCATACATCTTGCAGAAAACAAACCATATACAATTGTTTGAGCATACATACGCATGAATTCTTCTTCAGATAGTTCTATATTTAGAGCATTGTTAAATCTGTGAAACAGCTCATGTATTTGACCGCTCTCATTCTCTATTACAAACTGAGCAGATAAAGTTTCTGTTATTTCAATTGCTTTGTTTGCAAGGGTTTCCGTAAGTTGTTGAGCTGATCGAATGTTTTGATTTCTCTTTCTTAAAACATTGCTCCACAATGCCAGTCTGTCAATAAAATTTTCATTCTTTTGGCATTCAAGAAACGCAATTTTACTCTCAAAATTCCGAATGCCCTCGACACTTTCAATTGCTGGGGTACAATAAATAATTTTCATAACAGGCAATGACTTTTCGTACTCTTCAAATGCAGAAAAACCAACTGATCTAACAGAATACTCACCCCATAAACACATAAAGAATATATGGTCACATGCCCAAGTCATTCTTTCCCTATTTTTTCTTTTGGGAATAATTGCGTTCAGTACCTTCCTAAGTGCTGTGACATCTATCCGCTTCCCTTCAAAATCAACGAGAAAAACCGCCCAATCCTGATTATCTGTTAAAGGTCTCATCTGCTTAAGAGTATTAATTTTCGCAAACTCGTCCTCTTTAATTCCTAAATCTGCCGCAGTAAAATCATATGTTAATTCATCAATATCATCGAAGTAGTCTTCATCGATATTCCATTTCAAAGAGTCATTACAGTATCTCAGCATTGACTCAATACTGTTTACATTTTTTAGCGTGTATCCCATAACTGCCTCCGGAAATACTATTTTTGAAAATGACCAATCAAGTTCAGTAAAATATCTCTTGCCATCTTTGAAGGTATACCCTCGCCAATAACAAATCTTAAGAAAGGATCATCGACCCAATCCGGAACAGGCCAATCCAACGGAAGCGACATCACAATAAATAGTTCATATACCGACAAAACCCTTGCATCACTATACAGAACTTCTCCATTTTCTTCATACGGTCTTCCCGGATGTACTGTCGCCAATGTTGACATATATCCATTAAACATAGTGACTGTGCGTGCGGGCTTATCCCAACTCATTCTTCGATAATGATTGTGATGAGCTTTAATCTCCGTTCCATCTTTCTTTTTAGGAAAGAACTCTTTATTAAATATGGCAGAGGTTCCTGTGGGAGTGTGCATCATCCACTCAACCTGTCTCCAAGGATGCACTGGAGGATGATGCCATTTTGAAATCTTTTCTCCTTCTTCACGTTTTTTCTCGTAATCCGGAAATTTATCCAATGTCATTTCTATACCTTCATGAAGTAAAGGATCGAGTGAAGGCAAATCACCTATTGCCTCTTTTAGTGTGACCTCAGGAACAGCTGCTGGAAATTCCCATCTAAATCCCCATTTCTTTTTTACCAAAAGATAGATGTTTCTTTCACGAAGTTGAGGGATTCCAAAATTTTTTGCTTTCGCAAGCGTCTTTTCATTAAACAAATAATCCCCTCCCAGCTCTCTTTTAATATAATCTGGGATTTTAATTACTTCACCATCAATTCGTATCTTCGTACTCAATTGACGCGGTACATTCTCTAACATGACGAAATCTGGTGATACACGCTTGATTACATCTATAGCATATGATATCAATTGATTTCTTGGATCCTCTGGATCCCTATTTCCGGCCACACTCATTCCTTGGCAAGGTGGCGTGGCGATAATAAAATTTACCTCTTTTTCAATCGCCAATTTAACTATTTCATCCCTAATAGCATCATCTGTAATATCCCCACAGATCATCTTTGCCTTAGGGTATACTTCTGAATAAAATTGGGCTCTCCTTTCGTCAATCTCATTTGCTAGAAGTATATTAGCTCCTATCTCATCAAACATTGCTTCAGCAATGCCAACATTCGCAAAAAGGGAAAGCCCTTTAATCTCACACATATTCTTCACCTACTGATTTATTTTTTCGAAAACTTTCTTAACAAACAAAGGTGGAATACCCTCACCTATTACAGATCGGACAAACGCAACATTTGCATTTGAAGGTAAGGGCCAGTCATCTGGTAATGACATAACTCGCATAAGTTCAAACAAGGATAGAACTCGCGGATCCGAATAAATCACATCACCATTTTCATCTTCACCAATGTAATGCCCAGGATGGACATTGTTCTGCGATGATATTTTCCTGTTATCCATTGTTACTGTACTAGCAGGATCAATCCATCGAAGCCTACGATATGTACTCTTATATCCTTTGACCGCTGTTCCATCTGCTTTCCTCGGAATATATTTTTCGTTATCAAATGCTGTTTTCCCAGTAGGCGTATGAATCATTGTAACAACCTGCCTCTTTATATGACCCGGAGGCTGATGCCATATTGAAACTTTCTCTGCCTCAACCTTTTTCTTTTCATATTCAGGAAACATTGCTCTAAATTCTGTCTCATCTATGTCCTTAATAAAAGGATCAAGTGACGGGAGATCACCTATAACGTCCTTTAGAGTTACCCTTTTTTCTGTTTCTTCTGGTAATTCCCAAACAACTTTCTGATTTCTACGTGTAAGCAAGATAATAGTTCTCCGCCTACTTTGTGGTACACCATAGTTCTCTGTGTTGATTTGGTGGAATGAAATAATGTATTGATCTCCCAAATCATTGAGCATGAAATCCTGAATCAATGTCTTATGCCCATCTATAGCTATTTCTGTTTCAAGAAGCTGCGGGACATTCTCTATAAACACATATCGAGGTTTGATTTCCTTTACCATTGAAATAACTGGCATAATAAGAAGATTCCTAGCATCATTTTCATTTTGATTTCTGCATGCTCTGCTAAATCCCTGACAGGGTGGCGTTGCAATAATAACATCTACATCTTCTTCTATCGCTTTGATTTTAATTGTTTCATATATCCTCTTGGAGGTAATATCACCGCAAATCATTTCTGTCTTAGGATATATTTTTGAATATAAGTCTGCTCTTCGCTTAACCAGTTCATTTGCAAGCACAACTTCAATACCTATCTTCTCTAGATAAGCCTCAGCCACGCCTATGTTTGCAAATAAAGATAACGCTTTCATCTATGTACCTCTTTCCATTAGTTGCACGGCACTCATCAGCACAATTGCATCCACGTAACCAATCTTATTCTTACTCCCAGAGGTGCCTGTATAGCTCTCATATATGATTTCTTAATATATGACTCAACTATCTTTCTCTTGTCAGAAAACTCTTCTTCTGTAGTTGTAAGCACTCTGTTTGTATCTTGAGTACATTGAATAACTTTCCAGATATCGTAGGCTTGCTCTGTAATATCATTAGTGCCATCTTTCACAAAATACCATCTGTAAATTCCATCTCCATCTGTCCACTGTCCATTAGCTCGTTTTGTTGGTAGTTCGTAGCAAAAGAAGAAGCCGATATTATCAGATATCATTTTCCCACTGTGCATCTTCTTTGGTAAGGAATTAATCATTTCCTCATAGTCGGGATTCTCCGACATCAATTCTTGGTAAGCTAGTGCCATTTCCTCTTCAGAAGAAGTTTCGCCCTCATACTGCGAATTAAACTCTTTAAGCGCCTCATAATCATCATCCGGTGTTAGAAGCTTTTTGCCTTCGATGCCAAATGTTTTCGATATTCTCAAGGTCTTTTTTGATACTGTTTCATACAATGATAACAGCTGTTCTAATTCAACAGGAGGAAGGAAATTCCAATAAAACGCTTTCTCTCTATCGACCCTGTACTCAGGATGATCTGCCAGGAGTTTCTCCTCAATTTCATAATTTCTGCGTCTATCGACACGACCAATTCTTTGCATCAACCGCACCGGATTCCAATGCAACTCATAGTTAATCAAACACGAGGCATCCTGCAAGTTTAAACCCTCTGCAAGAACATCCGTGGCAATCAAAATATTGATTTCATTTTCCACATCATCAGATGTTTTATCATTATAATAAGGTGCGAATCTCTGAACTAATTCATGACGATTCGCCTTGCTTTGACCATCTGTTTCTTCTATTCTTTCAAACCCATCCTTTACTAATTCTCTATAGATATATTTTGCTGTTGCTCTGTATTCAGAGAAGACAATTACCTTCCTCCCCATTATGTGAGGATCCTCTTTAAGAATCCGTTTTAATTCACGAATTTTATCATCGTTAGAAGAGTCGAATCCCATGATATCCTCAATAAACTCAGCAAGTACCTCCATATCGAGAATTGTATCGTCTATCATTGCCCTGATATCAAAGTCTTCAACATTGATTTGATCTTCTGTTTCCCATACATAATCCGGCAGATCATCTTCCAAGTTTTCAACCGATGTATCGATATTTTCTACAATGAACTGATTTACATACTCACTTACATCTGCTTGAATATGCATTAATCTCTCAATTTGCTTCTTGTTCCCATAATCTTGATAGTCTGTTAAAAATTTTCTCAGTCGCGCATAAATCCGAATACAGGTTTCTGCAAAAGCTTCAATAGAACTCTCGAAGCGTTTAAGAAGCAATTGACGAATCAGATTTACAATTTGTTGTTGCCGTCCTGAAACCATATCGTCTATTTTTGAAGGATCTCCCACATAATATGTATTTTCGTATGGGGAATATACTGCAAGCGCTAAAATCGGAAGGTTCTTACCGGTACGCTTATCTTTCCTGTAGAAGGAATCAATAAAATGATCTATCAGCTTTCCATATGATTTTCTCAGCGAATAATTTGCTACAATTGGAGCCTGTCGTTGTGAGAACAGGACTTTTGCACCTTCCTCATTAGACAAACTGCGCTTAACATATGCTCGGCTTCTTTGTACCACAAGTTCATTGACAAGCATATCTGCTCGGAATATATCTTCAGACACATCTACCGAATCAGATACACCTGTTCCAGTCATCGCTGACAGCTTTGATTCCATTCTTTTAAAATGACCTGACAAGCTGTGTATTCCTAACGGAGCTGACGCAAAATAATCATCCTGTCGATGAGTGAATAATTCTATAAGGTGCTGTAAATCTAAAAAACTATTGTTGATTGGAGTTGCAGTCAACATAAACATTTGCTTCTGCCTACCCGTTCTCATCATTTCAAATAATTTGCGATATCTATTTGAGGAACGATTACGGAAATGATGTGCCTCATCAATGATACAGATTTCAGCTTGTTCAGCAATTTGCTTCATCAAATTCTCATTTTTCTCAAGCAAAATATCCGTATGATTAATAATCTTAAATGGAAAAAAGCCTTCAAGGATTTCTGGAATATATTTTTTTATAGTAGTCTCCCATACAGACACCCTTGCAGAGGCCGGAACCATAAGAACCACATTTTTTCGTTCTTTTTTTACAAACCTTTCTATCAGCATCAGGCCAACAAAGGTTTTCCCCAATCCAACTCCGTCACAAAGAAACGCTCCGGAGTAATGATTTGCGATTTGAACCAAACTGTTATACCCATCCTTTTGATACTGTGATAATGTCTTATATACCACTGATTCATGATTCTCCCATTCAGAAATGGTTTCCTCTCTGCTCTTAAAAAGTTCAAACATGGAACGCAAATACACATCATATGGACTATATTCCTTACTATGTGCTTCTATAACCTTGAGCACAGCTTCTGTAATATCTGTACCTTCGTTCCATCTTTCTTCATACCAATTCTGTAGTTCTGCGACTTCATTATTCACCTGAACATTAAGTTCAATATTCCTTGTTAACCCAGCATGCGTGAAGTTGCTGGATCCTACAAGTGCGTATCCATCTGGCAGATTCATAGAAGATATGAACTGACTCTTATAATCATCCCGAAAATAGGTAATATATGCCTTTGCATGAAACTTATGGGTGTCATATACTCTACATTCAATCTTCCCAGATTTCATAGCCTCAACAATTGCTGGAACACCGATTAGAAACTCGTTATGTTCCTGCTCATCATCGACACTATCTTTCAACCGTGACAGCATCTCCATCACTACTGAATCAATCACGATTTTTGTACACTTAGTCATCTCATTTCCCAAGATGATCCTAATTTTATCAAGTTTCTGCCAACTCTGGTCTAAGTCCAGTAAGCCACCGATTTCAAGATAACCCGTAGCGATATCCATTTGTTTTGAAACCTCACACCATTCTGTGAGATATTTTTTTACAGTCTGGTTATCAGACGAATTATCAACAACATACAATCTTTGATGTTCCATTCTCGCGACCTCAATCTTCGTTTTTTGCAATACTTCTTTTGTTTGCAACCTATTTTATCAATTATGCAGTCCAAAAAAGGACTCATACTTCAGGATCTTCATCTTTAACAAATTCCATAATGTCGTCAACATTACAATCAAGAGCATTACATATATTTAGCAGAACATTTGTTGTCACATTTTGTCCCTTCCTGAGCTTCGCCACAGAAGCAGAACTGATGCCACTAAGCTCCTTTAATTTCTGCTTATTGATATTCTTATCGATCAATAATTTCCAAAGTCGATTGTAGCTAAAGCGCATTTTCACACCTCCATTATTTCACTTTTTCTTTGTTCCAAGATCTTCCGTACAATTCGTGTCCAGCCGACAATTCCAAAACTGTGGTCTTCTTCAGAATCTCTGGGATAGTCTGATCTTCCGAATACGATTCTCCCTTATCAATAGTTACAAACACTTGCTTTTTCGATTTATTAAACAGCCCAAATATATTCAAAATCACCTGATCTTCAACCTGCTTTAGACTCATAGAATCCTCAATTACTGCAGGCAGATTTGTGTTTTCAAGAGACAGCAAATCAAATAGCAGCATTCCTCTCGTCTGGGAGCCTGTTCCGGTATCATTAGGAATAGAATATGTATAGGTTTTTGCACCATTTATGTTTAATCGCGGTGCAGATGTACCAGGCTCACACACTTCTTTATTCAAATCTCTGAGCGATATATTTATATCTGTCTGCAGTTCCGCCGTTGTTTCGTTAACCAGTTTATCAAGCCTCTGTTGGAGATCTGCAGTTGTCTGATGAAGAGTCTTATGACTCTCATAATAATCGTTGGCATCCCTGAGATTCTTCATCTCACGATCAAGACTTGCATAGTCATCCAACACAGCCTTTGTCAGGTGTGGTTCATCATTAATTTCGCTTACTTCTCTTTCCAACACACTGATTTGCATATCTAAAAGCTCTATGGCATCATTCAGCCTCTTTTGATTATCTTTATACTGAGACTTCAATACACTCTTCAATTGTCTGTGGAACGCATCAATCTCTTCAATATGCTTGATGTCAGCATCCGGAAAGAACTCTCTTAATTCTCCATAATCGCGCTTAAAGCTAGATTCATCTATTTCCATATCGGCATCCATTGCACGAATCTGTGAACGAATCTTCCCCCTCTGCCTGCGAAGTCCAGCAAGCTTTTTCTTTATCTCTGACAGACGTGATGCCTGTAAAGAATCCAAGTCAAGCAACCCTTCGGCACTATCGCTCGCCAACTTTTCCTTCCGTTCCTGCAGCTCATCTATCTTTTTCTTGTTTGCCTCATAATCAGTCGCATTTGTAACGCCTCGAATATATTGATGTTTTAAAGCATTCTTATGAGTTGTTTCTTTTTCAAGTGCATTTTCATAAAGGGCAGCAAGTTTTCCAATAGTTCCATATTTGCCATAGAGTTGCAACAGTCTCTTGATTCCAGCCTCCATCGTATCATTGCCATGGGCTCTTAACGGATGTCGCTCATCATAGTTATTTCTGCCGTAAATACGAAAATATCCGCTCACCAGTTCTCTAAAGGTCGCAGCAAGATTGTCCATCTCGTACTGCTTGGCCAGAAACTCACAATAGGTATCTATATACATTCTGGAATCAGGCTTTGGCTGATAGTTTTCATCACATTCTGTAACATAATTCAGATCATTTGTGGATCTGGAAAACCGATAAATATTCTCTCCAAACTGGAAGGCAAATTCAATCGAATGCTCACCTACATTTTTGGTAACATCGTTATTGAGCATAACATAATCTCTTCCGCCAAAGATAAAATCAATGACAAGCAGAAATGTAGTCTTTCCTATCGAATTAGATGCCCGTGAGGCTCCCATGATAGTATTCAGCCCCGGATGAAAAATGATGGGATCCCTCATCTTGCCTTTATCCTTAAACTCTTTACATCTAATCTCAAGCAACATAGCGAATCACCCCCTTCTTTACATCCAGTTCAATCTTTCCAAGTGCATAGAGACAATCCATAATCTCCAAAAATTCTCCAATATCATCAACTTTTGACTTTACTTTCTTGTACAACAAGTCAACTGCAATTTCCTGATCTTTTAAAATAGAGAGAACTATCGGAAATTTCACCAAAAGGCTCTCTTTATATGTAATTACCTTATTCGGTAGTTTCATCCCGGAACACCTCACAATTCTGTACAAAGAACGAGACCATAGCGATACAAGCCACATCATCATCGCAATTCGTTTTATCTTTCAGCCAAACAACCAACCTGTCAAAGATTTCTCTCTGCGAAAGTTCTGCTTCATCATACAATTCAAAGCATTGGCTAATTTCATTCTTTACTTTTCTGAATCTCAGCTTACCTTCTCGTTCTCTCTGTTTATATTGTTTTTCTATATACCTGTAATACTTCAGAACAAAATCAGTGACTGTATCCTGAAGAATCATATTATCAGGAATCTTCTTATCAACTCTGAAGGCTTCCCACTTGGTCTTGTCTTCTTTTGGTGGAATCGTATTAAGACCCGAAAGTGCATCCAGAATATTATCAATTCCATGCTCAACATTTATGTCATAAGCCTCCGAATCAAGTTCCGCAATATAAGCCAATGCTCGCTTCTTCTTCATCAGCTCCGCATACTCTGAAGGTGCCGTATCAATCTGATATAGTTCAGCACACTTCTTACACAATAGAGTCTGATTATCAAGGCTGTGAAGATCCGCAGGTGCATCCTCCAATTTTTCAAATTCGACACGTTCGGCCGAATCCAAATTCAAAGGAAATACAAAAACCTTATCAAATTTCCTAATTGGAACACCCTTCTTAGTTTCAGTCAGCTTTGCTTTACACAGTGGGCATTTATTACCGCACTCATTCAGTAAAACAAAATCCGCCTCGACAACAGGCTCATCTTTAGCCGGGGTCTTCTTTGCCGGCTTCTTTTTCTTAATAGGACATGCATCTACAATTATCTTTTTGAACAGCTCCGCCATCTTTTCCGGTACGTTTCTATCTGTCATACCCGGAACATCTGCGACAAATTCTTTGAAAATATCACGCTGAACATCATCTCCCAGAATATCAATGTATGAGTTGAACAACTCCGGTTCCACATATTTGCGAATCTTAGGTGCCAAACATGTCAAATCTCTGTCACCGCGAAAATAAGCCCGATATGCCGCTGGGGAAATATCGCAATCCAGATCAAACTTGCCATCATTGATATCAAGGATGTTCTGGAACAATTCCTTGGCGAACGATCCACCATTTCCTGAACCAAAGCCAGAAATAATGTTTTTCAATCTCTTAGCAAAATCGGCAAACTTCACGTTTCGCACCTCCTTCCCCAACGTCACGTTGGAACGTAGCAGCACGTAGCACAATGTGCGACATGTTTTTTCGCATTCAAATATACTGAAATTAATCAAAGGCAAGACAAACTTTCAGAGTCTCCCATGCCAGTGACCTGTTAATGGAAAAAGCAGGTTTCTGATCAAGATACATTAATACAATAAACAGTGTATCACAATCGTTCGCAAAAATCAATTTTTTGTTCGCGAACGAAGTAGTATTTCGGTGATTCATAGTTACTTGTCTGTGATAACAACCCAACAGGATAGTGAGTTGACCCTGATCAAGTCAACGCCCGAAAACTCCCTGAAGGGTGTGATTCATTAACCGGTCCAGTCTATAGGGCAACTGGCCATTCAGACAAACAGGAGGGAACTCTGATGAATGGCCTTTTAAAGACACAATTGAACAGATGCCATACGGATTTCCTCCGTGCCAACCCAAGGAGGAAATTCAAATGGCAAGAAAAGCAGATTATAGCAACACCCACAAGTATGACAACCGTCGCTCTTTCGACGGACAGCCTGTTCCTGCAGGCAAGGTATTAGTACCCTTCCGTAAAGATCTCTACGAACTGCAGGAAGGTGACTACATTGACGAAAACTGTACCACAATGCATCTTGGAGATTTCAAGTATGATATTGCCTTTATGGCCATCAATGAAGCTCAGTACGCCTCATATATGAAGGTCTTCTGGAGCGAACTTAACAAGGATATGGAGATGCGTCGCGAAGGCCGCTGTATCATCGAGAAAAATCCAGACGGTACAGACAAGCTCTGCCCTTATACCAGACGCTGCAAAGGATGCCAGAACAAAGGCCTTCTGGAACGCTACAATCCGAAACGTATTGAGTCCTTATCAATCGACTACGAATATGACGGGGAATTTTTTGATATTGAGGATACAAGCCAGCCGTCCGTAGAAGACCAGGTCCTGGACAAGCTTTGCCCGGAACCTACTGAAGACGAACTGAAGGTACAGCTTATGGCTCATTTCGACGAGAAAAGCCCTCGCCACGCTAAAATTATTCGTCTTCGTCTGGAAGGTAAATCCATCAAAGACATCTGCATAGAGATCAAATTAAAGCCCAGCCGTGGCCGCCAGGAAATCAACAACGCTCACGATGCCATCTGTGAGTACCTGAAACTTCATCATCATAAGAAGAATCGCAAATAAATTTTAAGCCAAAACAGAGAAAGAGCGGTAACATCCATTACCGGGTGCTACCGCTCTGCGTTTAATGCTTATAGACGGACTTCCTGCCGTTTAACTGAAACTCATCATGAGACTTGATATCTTTGATCGCCTTTCTCAGTGTGCCACTTCTGGAATGACTGTGATAAGGATGACTGATTTTATGCTTGTGATATACAAGGAGGGTATGAAAAAAAGTCTGTAAATTGAAATCTTCTATGATAGGTTAATGAGA